>ENA-OURU01000540-OURU01000540.1-human-gut-metagenome-genome-assembly--contig:-NODE-540-length-58495-cov-6.136516_pt1 | contig 58495 bp, 56 predicted proteins | sample MGYA00242137_ERZ509064 | MGnify/ENA primary metagenome ERZ509064 (study PRJEB26280, sample SAMEA2338777) | human gut metagenome | biome: human gut; feature: human-associated habitat; material: faeces...
ACTTCGAGATAAATGGCTTCCGTCATTTTCCCAGAATGTTGATTGCTTTTTTTAACACATCAAGTGCATCTTGGGCATCACGTAATTCACGTCTGAGACGGGCAATTTCTTTCTGCTCATCGGAAGCATAATTACCAGAACCACGAACAGGAATATCACCAGATTCCCTGAAATCTTTCAGCCACTTTGTTAATGTGCTGTATCCGATGCCAAGATTTTCTGCACATCCACGTACACCTAAATCTTTATGATCTTCGTAGTACTGGACTGCATCAAGTTTAAATTGTTTATCATGTTGTTTTGCCATAATGAGATCCTCCTTCAGCATGTTTCTATTGTACCATGCTTATGTGTATTTTGGATTTCTCATTTTGGCTTGTACTATTTATATTCTAGCACCAGAGACCTGCTTCCTTCGGCAGAAGGTGTTGTTATTTTACCGTCATCTTGATTGCAGGGATGAGGGCGTGTTCGCCGGTCTTCCAATCAGTGTAGCGTGCCTTTACAGTGGTAAGGCCTGCCATGCTGATTCCTTGCTTCTCGAAGGCTGCGAGGGTTTCGATGAGGCTTGAGAAGGTGGAGCTGATGGTGAATTCGGTGATGTCGTTGGCTCTCAAGGTCTGGGCGATTTCTTTGATGTCGTAATCCCAAATGACCTCGTTGAAGTCGATGAGCTCGTTTCCGGTTTCCTTGCTGGTTCTGTAAGCCCAGAATAAGGTTCCGTTGATTCCGAGTTCCTTCAGGCTTCTTGCATTCTGCTCGATGGCTTCTTCAAATGTTCTGATTTCTTTCATGGTAGGTTCCTCCTAAAAATGTGTTTTCCCCTTTGGTAGTACTATATATCACTCTAAAGGTACATAATAGCAAGTCAATTCGAGCCATATAGTACACAAATATCCGTAGGAAAATCTGTGTATTTTAGTCGTCGATTGGAACCTTTCTGCAGCGGTCAACGCCGTAAATGACGTTGAGTCCTGAGCCATTGTCCCAAGCTACCATGATGCTTCCGGTATCGTCGACACCAATGACGGTGCCACGTGTGCCCACCGGAGGGGCCTGTGCGTCGTCCATCTGGACCAGCTCCACACGGGTGCCTGCTGGATAAAGGCGGCGCTGTCTGGCCACCTGTTCCTTACTTGGAAATTGCATGGCCTTCACCTCCTTTGAATGCGCTGTTGCCCGGAAGATATCTCATTAGGATTTTGCGGTCTGTTTTGTACTCGTCACCAATGAAGCCGAGGCGGAGAAGGAAGCAGCGGAAAGCGTAGCGCTCATTGTCCACCGGCTTTTCAGTAGCGCTGATTCGTTTCTGCTCCTTGCTCATTTTGCAAAGGGCTGCAATCAGTGCACTGTAGGCGTGGACTTCATCCGGTTCAGGAAGTTCTTTGAACCAAGGGAAGGAAATGCTGTCCTCGTTCAGTTCAAAGCGCAAGTCCTCGATGTGAAGAGCGTGTTTGATGAGGGAGCCTTTGGCATCCAGAAGATTGGTGATGTTTCCGACCTTGACTTTGTCCAGCGGAATGGAAATGGTAAGTCCAGTCTCTTCCGTAGGAGCCTCTTCCGGTTCCTCAGCCGGGTGGAAGTCTGTCTCTTCCGGACGATAGCCACCTGCATCCAAGAGGGTGAGAAGCTCGTCGAATTCTTCCTTGGTCATGGTGTCCGGGCCTTCGATGTTTCCTTCTCGTGTCAGAAGAAGGTCACCAATTTGGTAGCCATAGGAAGGGGCTCTCAGGTATTTCGGTTTGGTGTTCTTATACTCACCAAGCAGGGCTGCCAGCGGCTTTCTTTCGGTTACATTTAAGATGATATTCATGTAGGTATCCTCCTTTGTTTTGGTAGTACATATATCACTCTGAAGGCACATAATAGCAAGCGATATCGGAGAAAAACATCGACAAATATGTGCCTTCTGGATTGTGTACTGTACCTACTTACAAAAGAGTGGAATCTTCAGCTTCCGGTGCGATTTCATCATAGGAATAGGTCAAGCCATCACGGATGACGGAGACCTTTGCAGAGGAACCGACCTGCTCGATGTAGCGCTTGACGATGACATCACAGAACTTTTCATCCAGCTCGATGGTGTGGCAGATACGACCGGTCTGTTCACAGGCGATAAGCGTGCTGCCGGAACCACCAAACGGGTCAAGGACCAGAGAATTGGTCATGCTGGAATTCATAATCGGATAAGCCAGAAGAGGGATAGGCTTCATCGTCGGATGGTCGCCGTTCTTCTTAGGCTTATCAAATTCCCAGATGGTTGTTTCCTTACGTCCGGTGTACCACTGATGCTTGCCGGATTTTTTCCATCCGAAGAGGCAAGGTTCATGCATCCACTGGTAAGGGCTGCGTCCAAGGACAAGGGACTGCTTTTTCCAGATGCAGCAGCCAGAAAGGTAGAAGCCAGCATCTGCAAATGCTCTGCGGAAGTTAAGGCCCTCGGTGTCTGCATGAAAGACGTAGATGGAAGCGTCATCTGCCATTGACTCGTACATGCGAGTGTAGGCATCAAGCAGGAACTGATAGAAGGCACTGTTTTCCATATTGTCGTTCTTAATCTTACCGGCGCTTCCTTCGTAATTGACATTGTACGGAGGGTCCGTCACGACCAGATTTGCCTGCTTGCCGTTCATCAGAAGCTCATAGGTCTCAGGCTTTGTGGAATCGCCACAGACCAGACGGTGGTCACCAAGGAGCCACAGGTCACCAGCCTTGGTGAAGGTCGGCTTTGCAAGCTCAGCATCCACATCGAAGTCATCATCCTGAACACCTTTCTTCGTATCTTCTCTAAACAGGTCCTCCAGTTCTTCCGGCTCAAAACCGGTAAGAGAGACATCAAAGTCAGCACCCTGCAGGTCAGCAATAAGGAGGGCCAACTTATCGTTATCCCATTCACCGCTGATTTTGTTGAGTGCAACATTCAGAGCTTTTTCTTTCTCTTCATCCATTTCGACGATGACACATTCCACTTCGGTAATGCCCATATCGATGAGAACCTTCAATCTCTGATGTCCACCAACGACACGAGAAGTGGTGGAGTTCCAGATGACCGGCTCCACATATCCGAACTGCTCGATGGAGCGTTTCAGTTTTTCATATTCTTTGTCGCCGGGCTTCAAATCCTTACGGGGATTGTAATTCGCAGGAAGAAGCTGCGAGACGTTTTTCTTTTCAATCTGCATGGTATTCCTCCTTAGAACAATCCCCATTCAGCGAACTTTTCAAATCCGCCGATGGATTTTATATATTCCGCAGCGATAGCCACCAGCTCACTGTAGGGATGACCATCAATCGTGTCATCACCGATAGCGCAGCAGATGGTTATCGGCTCACCAGTTTCCTGAGCTTTTAGGAAAGCGTAGATGTTGAGCGTGACATCTGCCTTTGACAGGTCCTTCCCGTGAAGGCCACCGCCAGTAACAGAGTCAGCCATATCACTTCCGAGCTTTCTGTTGGTAGCACCGCTGTCCACATCAATGCCGCCGGTCCAATCACTGAGCGGATTTACCTCAGCGTGAGGAAATTTCTGTTTTAGTTCCGAAGTAGCTGCATGGCTCTGACAGAGGATAAGTCTTCCTTCATCGAGGATATACTTTCCATCAAAGGGATAGGTGCTGTAGATTTCTCTGGCAACCTTCGAGATTTCCTTCTGTTCCTCTGTAAGCGGCATGCCTTTGAAGATGCCATTATCACCGCAGCGGATATCCTTGGCCTGATTCTTAGCAAGGTGGGCATCCTGCGGAACAATCTGAATGAAGACACGAATGCCGGGAGCAAGACGCTCTACGATAAAAGCGACATCCGTCTTATCGATAGGAGCAGAGGTCTCGATGACAACGTGGCCGAAGCCGTGTCCGATGAGAACCTCAACAGCGATTTTGGGAGCATCATCTGTTTTATAAGCGAGGTCGACGATGGCTCCGGCAATCCTGTCTGCAATCTTATCCGGATGCGCTGGATTTACTTTTTCAATCATAGTTAATTTCCTTTCCGTGCCAGTAGGAGACGCTCCATCACATCATCCTGTGGAGTAGCGCCGTTATATTCGGTGGCACAATTTTCTTTTACGATTTGGTATATCTCCATCCAGAGACGATTGGTCTGGCTCATGAAGTTCTGACTCATAGCCACATAGGGAGACTGGATAGCATTACCGGTCGTCGGATGCTTGGCAAGGAATCCAAACTCGGTGATGGCTTCCTCACATTGAATCCAACGAGCCACACTCATGGCATAGCGCTCTAAAAGCTCCGGAGAGACGAGAGCAGCGCAGCCACGTTCATGCAGCCAGTTCCATGTTTTCTTGTAGACATCTGCAGCAACCAGCTTTTTACCGTTCTTTTGCTTGGCAGATAACATCTTGGATGGTTTGGGCATCGGCTGACCTTCTAAATCGACGGTGCTGTCTGTAAAGTCGATGACAGTCAACTCACGTTTGCCCGGATTTCCCTCAGCGATTCTCTCAGCTAAGGGCTTTTTCTTGGCTCCAGCGCCGATACGAGCGCCGCCACGGTTGGTACCGTCCTTAGCCATTTTTTACACCTCCAGTTCAGGGGCCTATATACCCCGTTTGAAATTGCGACTTTGTGCGTGAGACCCCACGCCCGTTCCCCGGTGACTTCACCGTAGAGAAGTGGACCGCCCCTACCGGTTGTGCCAGCGGTCGCCGTGTTCCGCATGAATCTTGGCATGGCAGGATTTGCAAAGAGCCATCAAGTTCTCTCTATCATGCGTGCCGCCTTGGGAGAGGGGCTTTACATGGTGTATCTGCTCGGTTGGTGTGTAGACACCGTTCTCAAGACATCTCTCACAAAGAGGGTGGGCAGCAGCATAGCTGTCACGGATACGTTTCCATGCACGTCCGTAGCGACGCTTGGCATTCGGGTCTCGGTCATACTTCTCATAGCGTTTGGCTTCCTTCTTTTCATGCTCCGGACAGAAGCGTCCGTCTGTCAGATTAGGGCAGCCGGGATAGGAGCAGGGACGTTTTGGTTTTCTTGGCATCGTATTCCTCCTTCCGTTTGGGTATAAGAAAAGCCCTGCAGGACTCGTCCCACAAGGCTTTCTGCGATTCTCACTTTCGCTAGTATAATAATATCAGAAGAGCTTAGTGTCTTTCTATGTCATTTCATGTCCACCTTCATAGGAAGCCGGAACTTTTACTTCTTCCAGTGCCTTTCCATGAAGTTTGTGGATGTAACGAAGCTCGTATCCCATATCAACAGCAATCTGCTCCCATGTGATAAAGCAGAGGTAGCGTTCCTCAAGCAAGGTCTGGTATTCAGTATTGCCGACCTGTTTGATAACCTCTACGATTTCCTTCTTTAACGCCACCAGCTCTATGACGTCTTTGCTGATTTCATCCTCCAGCTCGATGATGTCAAGAATGGCAGATTCCATTCTAGAGCCTTCACGGTTAGGACTCTTTGGCATATCGGAGTAGGACGGTGTGCAACGGGTAGCTAATTCATTTAAGGAATCTATCTGTAACAGTTTGCTTTTGATTCTATTATCCAAGTAGCGTGCTTGAGATAAGTATTCTTTTGCAGTCATTGATTGGTACCTCCGAAAAAATAGATTTCCCTCGGATTGGCACGGATTGTCGTATTTTGTCGAAGATTGTCATAGATTTGCTTTTACCGCATCGATAAGGGCGTTCTGCGTCAGCTCCTTTTTGGAGAGAGCCTTTAAGATGCGCTCATCGATGGTTCCTTTTGTGATAATGTGTTCTATCACCACGGTTCCAGAAGTCTGGCCCTGTCTCCAGAGACGGGCGTTGGTCTGCTGATATAATTCCAGTGACCATGTCAGCCCGAACCAGATGAGGGTGGAACCACCAGCCTGCAGGTTAAGTCCATGACCGGCAGAGGCCGGATGGATGACTGCGACCGGTATCTTTCCGGCATTCCAGTCGGTGATGTCCTTACTGGATTTTATTTCTCTCACATCAAAGCGTTTCTTGATACGGGAGAGGTCGTGCTTGAACCAGTAAGCCACAAGGACCGGTTTGCCGTTTGCGGATTCGATGATATCTTCCAGAGCATCCAGTTTTCTGTCATGAAACTCAATGGTGTCACCGGTATCCGAATAAATAGCTCCGTTGGCAAGCTGGGATAGCTTTCCGGTGAGAGAAGCAGCATTGGCAGCAGTAATTTCTCCATCAGGGAGCTCCAACACCAGCTCCTGCTTTAATTCCTCGTATCGGGTCACTTCATCATCGGATAAATGGACCTCGTATTCGGAGGAGATGAGTTCCGGCATCTTCAGGTGGTCTGTTGATTTCATGGAGATGGTGATATCGGAAATCTGGCCATAGATGCGTTCCTCTGCATAGGGCTGCGGCTTATAGGAATAGATAATCTGACCATTCCTCTTGTCCGGTACAAAGTAGTTGTTTCGGTATTCGGTAATGAAGCGTCCGAGGCGTTTTCCTAAATCCAGCAGTCGGAACTCAGCCCATAAATCCATCAGACCGTTGGAAGAGGGTGTTCCGGTCAGGCCGATGATACGCTTAACGCTAGGTCTTACCTTCAAGAGTGCCTTGAACCTCTTGGAATTATGATTCTTGAAGGATGAGAGCTCGTCGATGACTACCATATCGTAGTCAAAGGGAAAGCCACTGGACTCGATGAGCCATTGCAGGTTTTCTCTGTTGATGATGGTGATATCAGCACCAGCCATCAAAGCTGCTTTTCGCTCTTTTGGTGTTCCCACACAGACAGCGAAGGTCAGGTGATTCAGGTGCTGCCACTTTCTGATTTCTGCAGGCCATGTATCTCTGGCAACTCGAAGTGGGGCGACCACCAGAATGCGATGGGCCTCAAAGCTGTCGAACAGCAGGTCTGCGATGGCAGTCAGGGAGATGACTGTTTTTCCAAGACCCATATCGAGCAGGACTGCTGCCACAGGATGCGTCTCAATATAATCGATGGCGTAGGCCTGATAATCATGAGGTGCGAAGTTCATCAATCATCCCTCCAATCTGCTCGATGCTATCAATCACATACACACGAAAGCCCAGAGAGCGAAGGAGCCTGTGACGTGCTTTTTGCAATGGGCGTGGGGATTCTCCCGGTGCCTTTAATTCTGCAAAGGCAAACTTCCCATCAGGTAATAAGATAAGGCGGTCGGGCATCCCTGCGAAAGAAGGAGCCACGAACTTCGGTGCGATACCACCAGCCTTTTTTACTGCGGTTGTCAATTTCTTTTCTATCGTTTTTTCTAACATACTTGTCCTCCATCAGGCCGTTAATTTGAAGATGTGCAAGGTGTATCAATGGTATTTTCCATACTTTTTCTTATTGATATTTTTATAGGCCTAAGAAAAGTTTTATATAACACATTGATACACCTTGTCATTTATGGCCTTAATTCATAAAATCCTCGTCTGCACCAGTGTCCTCACGTAAGCGCAGACCCTTAAAGTAACGCTTTCTGCTCACGGTGATTCGCTCAAAGCCAGCCTTCTCCAGAGCAAAGTAGAAGTCAGCTGTACTGCGCACATACTCGTTGCAGTCCAGAGAATAATTGCGGTACGCCTGATAAAGAGAAGAGGAGCTTTCTTTATAGGACAGGGCGACCTCGCATTTATCTGCAAGGAAGTGACCGAACCAGTCGTTCTGACTGCGGTATTCATCAATGGCTTTCTGCACTAGGTCCGGCACGGGAATCTGGTAATCAGACTCGATGACCTTCTTGGCACCCTCGATGACCCACGCTAAAATGCTGCCACCAGCGTTGTCGTAAAGATACTCGCTATAATTCTTGATGTCGCTGCTGCCAGTAATCTTGGCATTGAACGGGATGACGATGAGTCGTCTCCAGATGCCATCATCGGATGCAGAGACACGAGGCAGATGGTTAGTGTAAAGCACCAGCGTGTGGCAGGGCTTGAAGGAGAACGGGTCCTTGTATTTCTTTTCTGCGAAGACATCATCGGTGGAGCAGAGCTGCTTGACGGTGGAATCGTTCAGACGAGCACCTTCCTGCATCTCGGCAGCGATGAGGAGTCTTTTACCTTTGACCTCAGCCATTTCTGGTTTGATGTTCCTGCGGCATCCGACGGTGAGCGTATCTGCAGAAATGTTACCGGAGTAAAGACCGAGCACTCTGGAGATAGCATTCCAGAAGGTGGACTTACCATTGCGTCCATCACCGTAGGCAATGATGAGTGCTTCCACATAGACCTTGCCGATAGCAGCCAGACCACAAATCATCTGAACATAATCGATGAGTTCCTGATTACCCTGAAAGATGAGGTCAAGGCAGTCCAGCCAAATTTGCTGTCCCTTGTAGTTCGGAGACACTGATGTGATTTTGGTAATGAAATCTTCCGGCAGGTGTTCTCTGGCACCAGCCATTCCTTTACGCAGGTCATAGGTTGCTTCCGGCGTACACATAGCGAAGCAATCAGCATCAAGGTCACGAGGCGAGATTTCCAGCATCGGGCGAGACTCCTTAAGCGTAGAAGTAATGTTCTTGGAGTCCCTGCGCTTTACAGCAAACTGCTGATATGCCTTTGCAGCCAGAAATTCTTGATAGGCTTCCAGCTGGTCCTCGTTCATCAGCTGCTCCGCCTTGTTCTTCGTCATGGAATCAAGCAGAGACTGTGCGCCAGAGTTCTTCAGCTTATCGAGAGCTTCGAGCATATCATTGCCAGCTTCCTTCAGCTGCCTTCTGGTAAGTTCGTGGGCCACTGCCTGCGCACCCGGTTCAGATTCCTGCCAGTAATGGTCAGAGTATCGGATGAAGTGGGTGGCTGGAGAATAGCGGAGCTCGCCAGAGAAGTATTTTGCTAACACCTCAGCCTGTCCAACATCGGAGAAGTCTCCCGGTTTGTAACATGAAGGGTCGTTATATACTTCCGGTGCAATGTAGCCGTCTTGCTGGGAGAGTCTTGCATAAAAGCGCTGGGCACTGTGCCAGATGGTAGCAAGTTCGGATGCCTCCAGCGGAGGTACGCACTTTGCTGATTCTTCAATGAATGCCTGATATGCCTTGTCGCTGTCTCCGTATTTTTTGATGACACGACCGGCAAAACGGGACAAGGTGGCATTACGGCTTCCTTCAGGAATAGAAGCGCCGTCGTATTGACCGTCCGGTAAATCTTCATCAAACAGGTCCTCATCCAAGAACTCAGTCAGATTCATGCGGCCCGGATAAAGGGCAACATCTGCTGTAGTCGTTCCAAAGAAGAATCGTGCGGCATCCAGTGCCTGCGTATCGAAATACGGGAAGATGGAATTGACCAGCTTCTTCATATCGCTGTAAAGAGAGGCATCGGATACATATTCGATTGGGAATAGGACATGGAACTTCGGTCTTGCAGTCTTACCGTTTTTCTCACGATTGTTGTAGCGGCTATAGTGGATAGCAAAGCTGACACCCGGAAAGGCCTGCATGATATCATCGGGAGTTACCCAGTCATCCGGATTCTCAGAGTGGACGTTATCGCAATCCACAGGAAGGCAGTCGCTGCCGATAAAGTTATCGCCATTGCGGTAGCTGTTTTTATATTCGGCGCAGACATAGTCATGGCAGATGGCAGCTTTCAGACTGTCCTCATCTAAAATGACATGCTTATGTGGATAGGAGCAGTTACCGGGATTGCCGGTAACGTCCGCAGAATAAATGGTGAACATTAGTCATACACCTCCTTGGATTCCTCTTCCAGAACCTTGGTGATAAATTTCAAAGCTCGAATCATGGTTTCCAGCCCACAGTCACCACCGAGGCAAACCTCAAAACCGTTACTGCCGCAGCGAGTGGTATAGCTATGGATTTCCATGTCCGTGCAGGCTGCATCCTGAATACGGAAATAGGTGCGGCCACCATGACCGGTATCACCACCACGATATCCAGTGGTACCAGCTTCGACCTCTAAAATGTTGCAGCTGACGACGTCTCTGCTATAGGTCGTGATTTCGGTTCCGTCTTTTAATATTCTTGAATTTTCCTTTACTTCGTACATGTGTTAAACCTCCTCAAGATTCTCAGTGAAATAGCGCAGGCGGTAATTCTTCCACTTGGCTCGTTTGATTTCTGCTTCCATGCCGGAAGAGATATGGCTTCCAAAGACCCAGACCTCAGAACATTTGCTCATGATGGCATTTCCAAAGAAAAGACCGAGTTCACGTTCCTTCTGGTCGGTATCATTCAAAAACTGTGGAAACAGCAGGTGTGGTGCGATGGGGATATATCCTTGTTCCACTGCAAAGCGGCTGTAGGCTCTGGCGGCAGCTACGTTCTTTTCGATGTCTCCGGCAAATGGAGAGCAGATATATACGATTGGTCTGAAAGCACGCAGTGCACGGGTCTCGTTTTCGATAGAAGAAAGAGCACCGAAAGCAGTAGGGTCAGGATAGCCTTCGCTGTTGTATTTGCTGATTGACACGTCAGGTTCCTCCTTTCCGGATGGACATAAAAAAGGACGCCCATCTCTAATATCCACTGGAGATGAACGTCCCATTTTGACGAAAAACAGAAATGAAATTTTCTATCTCCACTACTAAATGGAGATGAGTTTGCCGTTTGGCCGAAAAAATCTAATCTTTTTTATAAAAAGGTGTTGCATAGCCATCGGCTCTTAAAAGTAGTCCCTTGGCCCAAGGTGGAGTACGACCCATTTGTTCACAGACTGCATCTAAGGACATGCGAGGGTCCGCTTCAATTACCACTTCATCGTGAATGTGCATGACAATGGAGCAGCAGCGGAGTGTCTGCATGGCATAACAGAGAATATCACGAGCAGTGGCCTGCACGATGTTCTCGACAAATTTCGGACCATAGGAATCGAGACGCTCCCACTTCTTGGTGCCACCGACACCTTCGTAGGTGATGCACTGACCACCGAACTTATTGGTCCCAATCTTCGGTTTCACATATGCGAGCTTTCTTCCCGATGGGAGAGTGATAAAGAGCATGCCACTCCTACAGGAAAAAGTCAGTCCATAATCGGAAGTGGTGTGCTTGAACTTTACGGCCTCCATGACAGCATGGTCCACATCCCACCAGAATTTGACGATGTTCGGGTTAGACTGCCTCCATGCATCGACCAGTGGAGGAAGCTCCTCTTCAGTAAGCCCCATATCCAGCGCTCCCATAGATTTTAAGGCCCCGACCGAGCCTCCGTAGCCGAGGGCGAGTTCAGCGATTTTGCCTTTTTGTCTGAGGTGGCCATTGATGCCATGTTTCTCAACAGGGACCTTGAACATCTGGCTGGCAGAGGCGCAGTAGATATCGCCGCCCTTGGCAAAGACATCTTGACGCCATTTTTCACCGGCAAACCATGCAATGACACGGGCTTCGATAGCAGAAAAGTCCGCTACCAGAAACTGAGTGCCTTCTCTGGGAATGAAAGCAGTACGGATAAGCTGGGAAAGTGTATCCGGCACATCTTCGTATAGAAGTTCGACAGCTTCAAAGTTACCGGAGCGCACCAGAGAACGAGCCTCTGCAAGGTCCGAAAGATGGTTTTGCGGTAGGTTCTGCAGCTGGATATTGCGACCGGAGAATCTGCCGGTTCGATTGGCACCATAAAACTGGAACATGCCACGGGCACGACCATCTGCGCACACGGTCTTTTCCATCGCCTGATATTTGCGGACAGATGACTTGGCCAGCTGCTGCCTTAAGGTGAGGACCTGTGAGAGCTTTGGAGGAGCAGACTTTAGGAGCTCTGCCACAGCCTTTTTGCCAAGAGTATCTGTTTCCAAACCATTGTCAGAAAGCCAAGCCTTCATCTGCTGGACGGAGTTAGGATTCTCCAGTTCAGTGATTCCCTTCATTGTTTCGGTCAGCTCCGTTCTGGAACGAGTATCCATTTCGATGGCAGCAGCAACAAGCTCCATGTCCAAACGTACACCACGGTCGTTGATTTCTTGGTCCATGTGGTATTCATCCCAGACCTGAGCTGGCACCGGGAACTTTGCAAGTCTCTGCTGGATGCCCATTTCGGTCTCTACATCACGGATATTATATTTTTTGAACATGGCCCATTTGTCCGGAGCATGGAAGGGACGATTTCTTGTACGCTGCCCATTGGTCTTTGTGGGAACACAAGGCTGGCAGAAGTATTTGATGAGGTCTTTTCCTTCTGAGAGCTTCTGCTTTTCCAGACCCAGAACAGCGCCGACACCTTCCAAGGAGAGTGGGAGTCCCATCGTGGCGGCCCATATCATGGAGCAACGCCAGCTATCTGGTTCCAGATATTCTCCGGTTGGATAACCTAAGAAGCGAGAGAGGCAGATACGTTCAAAGGAAGCGTTGAAGGCCCACTTGATGACAGCTTCATCCTCCAAGGCAAGAAGGACCTCTTTGGGAATCTGTTCGCCACAGGCGAGGTCGATAACCTGAACGGGCTGGCTGTCAACACTGTAGGCAAAGAGTAAGATTTCAAAATTGGGAGACTCTACATAACGATAGACACCGGTCTTCTGAAGAGGTACATCGCTGTAGGTCTCAATATCAATACTGAGTGTTTTCATGAGATTGTCCTTTCTACAAAACAGGCAGCAGAGAAATCCCTGCCGCCTGCCGTGTTACTGTTTATCTTTATTGGATTTGTATTTATTGATGTCACGGCGGATGTGGTATACCGCATAGCGGATAAGGTAGAGAATGACTTTCCCTACGTTGTAGATGATGAAACCATATACCGCTACCAAAAAGGTATAGGCGATGACATTGCCAATAAAGAGATTCAATGTTTCTACAAATTCATTCATAGATTGTCTCCTTTTGTCGAAAAATGTCGATAGCGGCAGTGGGGGGCCACCGCCATCGGGTTGATAGATTACTTAAAGTCCTTCATGCGCTTCTCGTGGTATTCGAGGTCACGCTTGTCCTTTTCCTGTTCACGCTTTTCACGCTTGTGGTCATTGATGATGCTCTGAATGATAGAGACCGCAGTAGCAAGTCCCACACAAGCGAAGCAGCCGATACAGATGTTTACAAGAATCGTACTAATCATGATTGTCTCCATAGTTTGTCACCTCCATTAATCAAGGAAATCATCATCGTCATCAGTTGCAAAGTCGGATTCAGCAGATGCCTTACCACCAAGAGGCTCGCCATCACGAATCTTCTGTAGATTGTTAAGGCCGCAGGCGATGCCCTTATTACCAGAGCTGTTGAAAGCATAGAAGCTGATGCTGGCACGACCGTAGACTCCGGAGTAAACCTCAGAACGAGTGAGGATAGGATTGCGGTCTGCATCCACAATGCCCGGAGCAGAAGTGGCGTTGGCATTTACAAAGTAGCTGCCAGCGTATGCAGGGTCATCCGGTCTCTCAAGGTCTCCGTCACGAAGAGGAGTCTTAAGTACGGAAAGTGCCGGTACGGACTTACCGTTGCCCTTGAGCTTGGATTCGCCTTCACGGTAGGCTGCTTCGATAGCCGCTTCAATCTTAGCGACAGTCTTGGTGTCAGACTTCGGGATAATCAGGCTGACACTGTACTTCGGAGTGCCGCCGTTGATGGATTTCGGTTCCCAGACGTTGGCGTAGCTCCAACGTGTGTTAGGACCAGTGATAACCTTCATGGGATTTGTCATTTTTACATTTTTACTCATTGTCGTATTCCTCCATAAAATCATTTTTTGCTGTGTTCATTGCCGGTCGCTTATCGCTCTCCGGCACAAGAGTAGGTTTGCCTTGTGGCTTTTCGATATAGGCTGCAAGGAGCTCTTCGAAGCGAGACTTACCGAGCAGCTTTTGCATGGCTGTGATACCAAGCAGTTTCTTTTCGTAAGGGTCAAAACCAGCAGCTTCGACAGCTTTCGACACGGCGTCTTCACTGGTGTATCTGCGGTTGGAGCGACCCTCGACCAGCTTCCAGCCGGTCCATTCTTTACCGCTGATTGCCTGCTGGAGCGCATACTCCTTGATGTCACCTGCCCAAGCGACCAGTTCGTCGACACGGGAGAGGATGACTTCGATTTCCGAATCCTCCAACAGTGGCGGCAGCTTGAAATCATGCTGTGCGAGTAGAAGATTGGCTTCAGCTCTAGCTCGGCATTCATGCTTTGCTTTACAGAATCCGCACCATTCACCACACAGGAAGTTTCCATCACCGGCAAAGGCAAGGTCTGCGGTAGGCTTCAGAACCTCATCAGCCCACTGATACAGGTCATCCTTGCTGACCTCGTAGGTAGAAACGTTCTGGCGTCTAGGCTGGTAGATGGTCATGCTGACCGTATCGATGTCGTAGATGTCATCGAAGAGTTCCAGTGCGCCAAGGGCGTAGCACTTCATCTGCGGATTGTTCTCAGCGGATACGAGGATTCCAAGACCGTGCTTGTAGTCAATCACGTGCATGGTACCGTCGCTGATGAGAATGGCATCTGAGGTACCGAAGCCTTGTTCCACCCAGCGAGAGAAATCTACTCGCTGTTCAATCAGAACAACAGGGTCGGAGCAGGTCTGCTTGGCCTCCTCCAAAAGCTCCATGATGAAGCTGGCATAGCCGGTAGCACAATCCTCCATCTCAGCGTTGTACCAGTCGAGATTCTCGGTAGGGTCTGTAGCTTCCATACCGAGTGCCTTGCGGAGCTTGTACTCACAAAGGGAGTGGGCATCGGTGCCTTCTGCAGCATAGTTGCTGCCTTTATCCTCATAGGTTTCGCAGAGCCTTGCTGACGGTGGGCAGTGGAGCCAGCGGTCAGAAGAGGATGCGGAGAGGATTGCGTGTCCTTTAGGTGGCATATTAGAGCACCTCCACTTCCCTAAGCAGGGCTTCATAATGTTTCGGGTCTACGAGTGACAACTTGCTTGCACCGTACTTTTTAAGAAGCTCTCGAATTTCAGCTGTATGCCCGGCACGAGATTTATCAGCCAGAACAGCTCGAACTTCCTCAAGGGTCAATGCAGTTTTCGCAGGAGCAGCAGGGGCTTCTGCTTTTTCAGCAGCTTCGGATGCTCCTCCAAACTGCTGTGCGAGCCAGTTTGCTACATCGTTAATAGCAGCGGCAGCATTTCTCAGCTCTTCGATGGTCATAGCCATATCGCTCATTTTTGACATTTTCTGTTCCTCCTTCCTCGGATTGTCTGTGTGCGGCGATGATTCTGAGATTCTTCGCCATTCTTGCGGATACCTGACTGATTGCAGTGAGAGTAGCAATCACTTCTGCGTCAGTGCCGCTTCGGTTGTGAAAAGTCTGATTCACGATGTTCACCTCGCTTTCTGTAGGTCGCTTTGTTTCGCCTTACACTACTCAATGGAGGTGAGATTGCCGTTTGGCCGAAAAAATATAAAAAAGTTTTTGAAAAGAAAAATCGTCCCCTGAAAAATCAGAGGACGACCATTCATATTAGATGTAGTCCTTAAGCTCGGAGCGGAGCTTCTGGAACAGCTTGTCCCTGCGATACACGAATGTATTACGAGAGAGGCCCATTTCCTTGCCGCAGTCACGTTCCGATTTTCCTTCCATAATAAGCTGGCAGATAAGACGGCCTTCCGGGTCCAGCCCGTTCAGCTTTGCGTAGAGGGCATTAAGAAGCTCTGCATCCTCTAATACTTCAGCGATAGCTGCAGATTCATCCGGTACATCGTCAAGCCAGCTCTTTTCGTTCCCGTCACCGTCGCTCAAGGTGTTATCGAGAGAAAGCTGGTCGCCAGCCTTGGCATAAGGACAGGTGAAGCAATCCATGTCGCATAAGTAGCGCTTGCTTGCAGGGCAGACACAACGACCATGTTCCTGCTGACGCTTACGGTAGGTGTTGATTTCACGGTAGTAGTGCGTGTAGAACTCTTTGTTAACGTCCACCCAGCTCTTGGATTCCTTAATGTAGATACGATACTCTTTACTCTGATTTACTTTGTTTGACATATAAAAACCTCCATCTTGTCAATCCGAGATGGAGGTTCCTTACTGCTACCGGCAAAAGGGTATAGTGGTACCACGGTCAGGAGAAATCTCCATCTCATGTGTGCCACCAGCCTTTCCAGTTGCCGGGAGCGTCATATTCAATTGAATGGTCACTTCAGCACTGGAAAGCTGTCTGCGCAAACTGCTGAAATGATATAGGTTAGGAAATGAGTGAATTTTGGTTATTGCATCGCTGAATAAAAATTTGCGATGGCAAACGCAAAATTGACAACCGGATAATTTTGTGATATACTTTTTAAGGTGTGTATCTATATCCAGATACGCTGTTCATTTCCTATGGCTTGAGTATATAGGAAATCGTGATTTTTACCGAACAACGCTGTACACGCTTATACATGGTTGTACACGCTTAATTCAAAATGGAGGTGTTTGGGATTGGCAAAAACTGAATTCGAAGTGTTTGCTCAAAAAATAGCAACGTATTTTCAAGGAGACCTGTCTCCGGAAGAATTTACGAGGACACTTTTTAAGAAAATTTATCTCAATCCCAATGGTGACACTCTGTTACATGACATGGAGCCTAGGACGCTGCGTGGTTATTTTTACGGAGAGCACAACATCACCACTTTGGCGAAGAAAATAAATAAGGACTTGGACTCTCAGTATTTTGAAAAATTTATTGATACAGAGACGGACGATACTATTAAAGGCTTGTGTGATGCATTTGCCGATGAGTGTCCCGGAATCGACAACGAAAACTTCAAAACGAAAATTGCAGAGAGATTTAAAGAGATTATTTGTAATGCAGCGACAACAAAGCGCAAGCGTAAGAAAACAACAGAACTTGTTCCTCAGTCTCAAGAAACAACAGTGGTTGCAACAATTTCGCCATCTATCAAAGAGAAATATGGAGCTCTGCTTGTGGCGGAAGAACGCAGTGTTTGTCCGAATGATGGCTGCAGCACACCGTTATTTGTGAATGTAGGAGGACAGCTCGGAGCAAATTATGAAGTGACATTTATTGACCCATCTGTACCAGAAACAAGAATGGAGAATTTAATTGCACTTTGTCCGGCTTGTCATAGCAAATACATCACAGGAAGAACAGATGAGCAGGTTCAGAGATTGTTACATATAAAAAAGAGCCTCGTAGATGACTACGAGGCGAAAGAGACTGTCTCTATGCAGAAGGTTGAAGATGGTATCCGCAAGGTGCTTGAGAAAATACCAAAAATGCAAGCACCAGCAAACATCGATTTGAACTATAATCCTGTGACATTAAGACAGAAGATTGCCACAGATAATTTGATGCTTTATCTCAAGGCAAAGACGAATGTGAATGTATATTACAGTGCAGTACAAGATGCATTCACTGAGTTGAATGCTGAAAGAATTCTTCGATATAAACCGTTTTGTCTTCAAGTCAGGATGACATATATGAACTTGAGTGATATGGGATTATCGCAGGATGAGATATTTGAAAAGATGGTTGATTGGTTACAAGATGCCACCCATGAGGATAGGAGCTCGTGTGAAGTGATAATTTCTTACTTCATACAGAAATGTGAGGTGTTCGATGCTATTGCCGAATAAGTTAATATCATACGACCAGAGCATCCTGCCTAAGTTCCCGGTTGTATTGAAAGAACTAAAAAACGGTCCTATGTCAGTGCATGACCTATACAAAAGAGTGATAAAGAAAATGTCTGGTGTTAGTGAGTTTATTGATACGCTAGATTGTTTGTATGCGCTTGGGAAAATAGAATTTGATGAAGAAGAGGAGGTGCTGCGCTATGTTGTATGAAATTGAATGCGAAAAATTCGCTAAAAAAGTCAATGGCCAGCTTGTTCCTCGTGGCCGTATCCAACTTCGTGAAGGTTTAAATACTGTGCTAGGTGATAAAGCTGCACAGAACTCAATTGGTAAGTCTACCTTCCTTCTTGTTGTTGACTTTTGCTTTGGTGGTGATGATTACATTAATCCTAAGATATGCAAAGCAAAAGAAAAGCTGCATTCGCATACCATTAACTTTGCTTTTAAGTTTGGAAATAGAATTGATTATTTTTGCAGAAGCACAAAAACGCCTTCTGAGATAGGTATCTGTGATTCTGATTATAAAGTGCAGAGAACACAAACTCTGAAAGAATTCAAGGATTACCTGTTGGAGGCATATGGTATAACAACTCCGTCAATTTCATTTAGAGAGATGGTAGGGCGCTTTTTACGTATATATGGTAGAGAAAATTATGCAGAAAGATACCCTCTGAAATATGGTGATGTCAAGCCGGAAGCATCGATAGAAACCTTGGAGAAAATGTTTAATGTCTTTGCTTTTATTGAAGAATATAAGAGTGTTTATGATGATAAGAGCAAGCGCACCAAGGTGCGAGATGATGCCACAAAACTTGGAGAGATGACAAATGTCGCAAGGACCAAGAAGGAATATAACGCTAACGAAAAAGAAATAGAGCGTCTCAAAGCAGAATTGCAAAAACTGATGGACAGAGAAGATGCTGAATTATCCCAAGAAGAAACGGACAATCTGGATAAAGCATCTGAGATTAGAGGCCAGCTGACAGTTCTGAAAAGAAGACGCAGTAGACTTGTATCACAACTAAATGCTGTAAAAGCAAATATGTCGGGAGGTCTTGTTCCAGTTGAGGAAGATTTATCGGAGCTATCCGAGTTCTTCCCTGACGTTGATGTTCAGAGATTATCTCAGATAGAACATTTCCATGATAAGATGCAGCGCATCCTTTCACAGGAAATGGGAGATGAAATAGCACAACTACAGATATTAATTGATGCTGTTTCTGCTGAAATGGCGAGACTTCAGGAAGCACAAAGAAAACTTGGTGTACCAGTTACAGTATCGAAGAAGTTTATGGACCAAGTTGTTGATATCCAGCGCAAAATCGATATATTGACCGCAAAGAATAAGGCCTATGATAAAACAGCAAAACTGAAAACAGAGAAAAAAGATGCGAAAATTCAGCTGGAAGATGTCCGTGAAACACAGCTTCAGGTAGTTGAGACAAGCATCAATCAAGAAATGACTCGTCTAAATGATTATATCTATGGTGGTGAACGCTATGCGCCTACCATAAAATTTGGAAATTCCAGAAGTGGAAAGCCTACTTATGATTTTTGGACGGAAGATGACACCGGAGCAGGTACGAACTTCAAGGGATTAATTATTTTTGACCTTGCACTCTTACGGCTCACGGAACTACCGGTTATAGCACATGACTCTAATATTTTCAAAAATATTGCAGACTTGCCTATAGATAAAATCATGGAGCTATACAATCAGAGTAAAAAGCAGATTTTTATTGCATTTGATAAAGAAGATACATTTTATGATGTGACACGTGACATTGTCCATTCGACTAAGATTATTGAACTTCATGAAAATGGAGGAGAATTATTTGGATGGTCGTGGGCAAAGAAAGCAGCAAGAGAAAAACAGATTGCTACAGAAACTGGTGTGATTGAAGAGTCATAATAAATGGAGGAACCGAATGCGTATCAGTTATAACCCGTTATGGAAAATGCTTATTGATAGGGGCATGAATAAAAAAGAACTGAGAGAACTTAGTGGAATCAGTACTGCATCAATGGCAAAGTTGGGTAAGGGAGACAATATTACCACAGATGTGCTTTTGAGAATATGTACGGCATTGAATTGTCAGATTAGTGATATTTTAGAGACTTTGCCAGATGAAGAAACTAAGAATAACGAAGAGTAAAATTCGTTAGGAGGATTTGGATGGAGCAAAATAACAAAGCAGCTCTACAGGCAGCGAGCCCATACAATGCTGCCATAACAAGAGAACAATTTTTATTTTATGAGGTACGAACTACTGCCAAGTTACTTCACGAAGGATGTAACCATGAAGAAGTAGTAGAACGTATCGTTTCAGATAATTTATTTCAATATCCGACAGAAAAGTCGGTGAGAAAGATGGCACTTGCCTGCCTGAGAAGACTGGATGCCCTTGAGGACAATTCTCTGGTGGAGGCAATCGCAACACAACCGTCCGATGTGGCAAAGCAGATATGTCTGTACGCCATGATGAAACAGTACCGATTGATTTGGGATTTTATGATTACAGTCATCGGTGAGAAGTACAGATTATCGGACACTACTTTCGGTAAGATAGATTTGAATAGCTATTTTCTGCGCTTGCAGGAACAGGATGATTGGGTGGCAACTTGGAGCGATTCCACAGTTACGAAGTTGAAACAGGTCATTGCAAAGATGCTGGTGGAGAATGAGTATATCGATAGCATTAGAGCGACAAAGCTCAATCCGGTATGGCTCCATCCAGTGCTTGAGAATGCAATCCGTGAAAACGGAGATGAGATTGCACTTCCTGCATTCAATTGCTTTTCGTAAGGAGGTAGGCCTAAATGAGTGAATTAAAAGAACGATTAGACAACCTCAGAGCCTTGATGCAGGAGCCAGAGTTTCTCGAAGGCAAAGGATTGAGCAACGAGGTGAATATAAGAATCTTCTGCTATGACCCATCCGATGAGATGATGGTCAGACACTTTATCGAGCAGATTATGACAGACCAGTCAATGAACTGTCACCTGATAGAACATAACTTATATGAAGTATTTCTTTCCATCTGTGAAGATAAGCGCATCGCAAAAACAATACCTGCGATGGAAGAGAAAAAAGGTAAAGAATTTATTCGAGACCAAATGAGCCGTATGGCCAATAATACGGCGTTTGTAAATAAGATGAAATACGAACCGCATGAAGCTGGTGACGTACTCGTCATCACAGGAGTGGGAGATGCATTTCCATTTATCAGAGTCCATGACCTGTTAAATGCGATGCAGCCAGAATTTCCAGATGTTCCGATTCTGGTGTTCTATCCGGGCAATTATGATGGACGTGATGTGCAGCTATTTAATCGCCTGAAGAAAAATCCTTACTACCGAGCTTTCAATGTGATTTAAGGAGGAACAGCAATGGTTATTGGACAATTATTCCAAGATGATATTAATCGTAAAATCAATGGCGTCGTTAAAGTAGACCAAGATGCCACAGATGTTCTTGTTCAGGAATTGGACGAGTATGTCATTACCAGAGATTTGAAGAAGCATTTCATTACCTTCTTTAATAATTATGGTGAGTCTTTTCGAGAAGGCACCGCAGATATCGGAGTCTGGATTTCTGGCTTCTTTGGAAGTGGTAAATCTCACTTTCTGAAAATGCTCTCATACCTGCTTGCTAATCAGGAGGTTCAGGGCGTTCGTACCGTAGAAAGATTCCGTAAAAAATTTGAGGATGACCCGGCAACATTCATGCTGATTGATTCTGTTACCAAGGGCCATACAGACACCATTCTTTTCAATATCGATATTGAAGGTTCCATCAACAAGGACAAGACTGCTGTTCTTCGTGTTTTTGCAAAGATGTTCTATAACTACCTTGGTTTCTATGGAGAGAATCTTAAGGTGGCAAAGCTGGAGCAGTTCATCGAAAAGCGTGGAAAGACAGCAGAGTTCCGTCGTGTATTTGAGGAGAAAAATGGTGGTCCTTGGCTTGAGTCCAGAGATGCCTTCGCTTTCTTTGAAGACGATGTTGTTGATACATTGAAAGAAGTTCTCGGCATGAGCGAGGATGCTGCACGAAACTGGTTCAATGGAACCGAGACCGTGGAGACCAGCATCGCACAGCTTGTTTCGGAGATGAAAGACTATGTGGATAATAAGCCGGATGACTTCCGTTTGCTATTTATGGTCGATGAGGTTGGCCAGTATGTAGGTGGCGACACAGACCTTCTTATCAACCTGCAGTCTCTTGTTGAAAAAATCGGCAGTGAGTGCGGCGGTAAGATTTGGGTTGTTTGTACCGGTCAGGAAGCTATCGATGAAATTATCAAGGCTCGTGAAAATGAATTCTCTCGTATTCAAGCCCGTTTCAAGACCAGACTTTCTTTGACTTCTTCTTCCGCAGACGAAGTTATCCAGAAACGTATTTTGAAGAAAAAGCCTGAAGTGGAACCGGCATTGGAGCAGGTATACAACCAGAACGATTCCGTTCTCCGTAACCTGTTCAGCTTTACCGACGCCATGCTGGACATTAAGGGATACACCGGTCCGCAGGACTTTACCAGAAACTTCCCGTTCGTACCTTACCAATTCATTATCATGCAGAAGGTATTTGCTGAAATTCGTAAGCATGGTAACTCCGGTAAGCACCTTTCTGGTGGCGAGCGTTCGATGCTTTCAGGATTCCAAGAAGCAGCACAGAAGATTCAGGATAAGGACGAGTATGCATTAGCGCCGTTTTATCTGTTCTACGATACCGTACATACATTCCTTGACAGCTCTATTCGTCGTGTTATTGAGCGTTGCCAGAAGGCAGCAGATAACGGAGATGGCATTGAGCAGCAAGATGTGGACGTATTAAAGCTCTTGTATCTTATTCGTTATGTCGATGATATTCCGGCAAACCTTGATAACATTGTAATCCTTATGGCGGATGATATTCGTTTGGATAAGATTACGATGCGTGAAAAGGTACGTGGCAGTCTGGACCGTCTGCTTAGCCAGAACTATATCGGAAGAACCGGTGACACTTATAATTTCCTGACTGATGAAGAGCAGGATATTCAAAGAGACATTTACAAGAATACTCAGGTTGATACCTCTGCAATCGTGGAGCGTATCGGTCAGATGATTTTTGCTGATATTTATACAACAAAGAAATACCGTCACGGAAAGTACGACTTCCCATTTGACCAGATGGTAGACACCACAAGCATTGGTGCCGTAACCGGTGGTATGAGACTTCGCATCATGACGGTAGCAACAGACACTGTCGAGAAGAGCGAACTTCGCCTTATGACTGAGTCTAAGAATCAGGCAATCGTTGTGCTTTCCGAAACTCCTTACTACGAGTCTCTGGAAAGAGCAATGAAGGTTCGTAAATATGTGAAGCAGCGTAATGTGGCGCAGCTTCCGAAGTCTGTGCAGGACATCATCCGTAATCATCAGGACGAGGCTACCAAGTATGAGTCTTCTGCAGAGGAAGATTTGAAGAAGGCTATCATCGGTGCTGAGTTTTATGTGGACGGAGAGCATATCGAGATTAAGGGCGGCGATGCCAAGAGCAAGCTGGACCAAGCACTGGAGTATTTGGTTACCCACGTTTATAGCGAACTCGGTCTCATTACCAAGAATGCCGATACGGATGCAGATGTCCTCGCAGTTCTGCAGGGTGAACACCTGAATGGTGTCATGGCTGGCCTTGAAGAAAATCATGATGCAGCTGTGAAAATGGAAGAGTATCTTGAGATGCAGGATGCAAAGAAACTTCCTACTTCGATGGCAGATGTACAGAGCCGCTATCAGGCAATCCCTTATGGATGGAAAGAAATCGATATTGCAGTTGTAGCTGCGATGCTGATTTATGACCAGAAGGTTACCATCAAATATGGTGGAGAAACGATCCAGCCGGGGAATCCAAAACTGCCGGATATGCTCCGTAAAAAGAGTGAGATTGGAAAGACCAGCATCTCTAAGCGTCAGGTTATTACAGCGACTAAGATGCGTGCGGTCAAAGACCTACTTCGTGAATACTTCGATGTAATGGATGTTCCAGATGATGAAGACGGACTCGTTAGATATATTGTTGAGAAGTTTGAAGAACAGAAGGCACACTATGAGGAGCTGAATAAGCGCTACGATGGTCATAAATATCCTGACCACCACCTTGTGACGAAAGCTCTCAGCCTAATGGAAAGCGTGCTTTCTCAGCGTAAGGATAATACAGCTCTGATTGACAGACTTCTGAAAGAGGAAGACAACCTCCTCGATAATAAGGATGACATGCAGAGCGTGGAAGGGTTCTTTAAGAATCAGGTGCAGGTGTTCGATGCTGCAGTCCGTATGGAAGCAGACCTTAGAAATGACCTCTCTTACCTACAGAAGGAAGAGGAGGCAAATCAGGCCCTGAATCAGATTCGTAAGATTACCGTAGTGGAAGCTGGACAGAGCAGCGTTTATAAGAGAATCCCTGAACTGAACGGATTGATGGATACAGTTCGTGAGGGCCACGGAAGACTTCTCGAAGCAAAGCGTGCGGAGATTCTTGAAATCATTCGCCAGTGCTTAGCTGAGATTCATACTCTTGCTGGTGATGTCTATGAAGCTAGAACACTTTCTGAGCGTGCCGATAAGTTCTTCGACCAGCAGAAAGCAAGAGTAGCAGAGCTCGAAAGTCTGCAGCTCCTCGATGGTCTGGTACCTCAGATGTGGGGATATAAGGATGACACAGTCGATAAAATCGATAGCATCGTTCATCCGAAAACTCCAGTTGCACCTCCGGTTAAACCTAAAGAAGGTGGAGTTGTGACTCCTCCTGCTCCGAAGAAAGTCATCAAGAATGTATACCGTCAGGCGGCATTCCCTTCTAAGACTTTGGAGAGTCAGGAAGATATCGATGCCTATGTTGAAAGAATGAGAGCATACCTCACAGCGATGATGAAGGATTGCGACGGAATCAAATTAAGCTAAGGAGACTAGCAATGAACAAAAATGCAATAAAAAAATATGCTGTTTGGGCAAGAACAGAGTTAATTGATAGAGTAAAGCAAAGAGCTGAAAGATTTGATGTATACCCTCAATCTGAATTGGACATTGACAGTGTTTCAGGTGTGGTTTTATCAGATGTTGAAAAGGACCAGAGAAGAGCAGCTATCCTTCTAATGCGAGACAAGGGATACGATTATGTTATTGAAGAAGTTGCATACACTTGGTTTAATCGTTTTGCTGCATTGAGATACATGGAGGTTAATAATTACCTGCCTTCGAGGGTCAGAGTTTTTACAGATGAGAATGGGGATTTTAATCCTCAAATTATGACAGAGGCCATCCATCTAGATATGGAAGGCTTAGACATGGAAAAAGTTTATACACTAAAAGATAAGGATGCAAAAGCTGAACTCTATAAATATTTAATTATTACACAATGTAATGCGTTAAGTACAATTTTACCCGGACTTTTTCAAAAGATATCTGATTATACAGAGTTACTCTTCCCGGATAACTTAATACGAGAAGGTAGCGTGGCGGAACAGATGGTAGCTATGGGACCAGAAGAGTGCTGGACAGAAACCGTAGAGGTTATCGGATGGCTGTATCAGTATTATATTAACGAGCCTAAAGATGAACTTATTAATGCAAAAAAACAATATAAAAATGATGATGTTCCATTTGTTACACAGATTTTCACCTCTGACTGGATTGTAAAATACATGGTTCAAAACAGTTTAGGACGCTCTTGGATAGAGACCTCTGGAAAAGACTACAGAGAGTATAATTGGGAGTATTATTTGGCTGCTGATATTGCTTCACAATCTGAAAAAGTTAAAAGTCCAGAGGAAATCCGTGTTGTAGACCCATGTATGGGAAGTGGTCATATTATTGTTTATGTATTTGATGTACTTATGCAAATATATGAGGACTATGGCTATTCACAAAGGGATGCAGCAGAGCTGATACTCGAAAAGAATATCTATGGTATGGATATTTCTGAAAGAGCTTATCAATTGGCATATTTTTCTGTGATGATGAAAGCCAGAAAATACAGTCGAAACATCTTAAAGAAGGGAATAGCACCAAATTTATATGTGTTGGAGAACGTCCCTAAAATTGATAATGAAGTGATAGATTTTGTTGCAAATGGTAATGCACAAATTAAAAAAATCATTAATGCCGTTATCGACCAATTTAAGCAACTTGGAGATTTCGGAAGTTTAATTACGACCGAACAGCTGAATTATTCGATGCTTGTTAATAGGCTTGCAGAAATTAACTCCATGGTATTTGAAGATTTGATTAGTATTAGTAATCAACGAATTTGTCAAGATGTATTATACCCATATGTCAGAATTGCCGAGATTTTATCGATGCAGTTTGATGCTGTGATTACTAATCCACCGTATATTGGGAATAAGTTTCTTCCGGGTGATATGCGCACTTTTATTGAAAAAAATTACAAAAATTATAAGAGTGACATTTTCTCAGCGTTTATGGTCAGAATTTTAAAAATGTGTAAGCCACATGGACATATTGGAATGTTAACACCTTATGTATGGATGTTTATTAGTACATACGAGGAATTGAGAAAAAAAGTGTTATCAGAGACTTCGATTACTTCTTTGGTGCAACTGGAATATAATGCGTTTGAAGCAGCTTGTGTCCCTGTTTGTAGTTTTACTTTGGAAAAGGGAGCGAGAACTGTTGGTGGAGAATATGTTCGTCTTTCTGATTTCAGAGGTCCAGATGTTCAAGGACCAAAGGTGGTAGAGTCTGTATCAAATCCTAATTGTGGATATCGATATAGCATGCAACAGGAAGAGTATTCATTGATTCCCGGCAGTCCTATCGCATATTGGATTGATAAGAGAATTCTTGAGTGTTTTGAAAATGGTTCGAGAGTAGACTCGTTTGCATATCCTAAACAAGGATTAGCAACAGCAGATAATAATCGATTTTTACGCCTTTGGTTTGAAGTAGACATGCATAAAGTTGGCTTGTCCATCCCGTCTAGAGAAGATGCTCTTAAATCCGGACTGAAGTGGTTCCCTTATAATAAGGGCGGTGGGTTCAAAAAATGGTACGGAAATAATGAATATCTTGTTAATTGGGAAAATGACGGATTTGAAATTTGTAACTTTAGAGACGATAAGGGAAAACAGAAATCAAGACCACAGAATATGGAGTGGTTTTTTAAACAGGGATTATCATGGTGCAAAATCACAAGTAGTAGCTTTTCAATGAGATTTATTCCTCAAGGATTTTTGTTTGATGTCGCAGGATGCACGTTGTTTGTAGATGAAAAAGATATCTATTATGTTCTTGGATATATGAATTCTAAAGTGAATGACTACATTCTTGGACTTATTAGTCCTACCCTAAATTATGAAGTTGGACATGTTGGAAGTTTACCAATTGTATTTTCAGATATTTATCGAGATGAAGTTGAAGCACTTGTTCGAGAAAATATTCGTCTTTGCAAAGAGGATTGGGATTCGTATGAGAATAGTTGGGATTTCAAGAAAAATCCTTTAATTGCAAAGGGGAAATTATCTGAAATATATTCGGAATACTCTAGAAAAAAACAGGATGATTTCATCCAACTCAAAGCTAATGAGGAAAGATTAAATGAAATATTCGCTGATATATATGGAGCAGGTGATGTAATAAATCCGACAGTAGATAACGATAGTATTATTATTGGTGTTGCTGATTATACTCAGGATATGAAATCGCTTATAGCATATGCAGTCGGATGTATGTTTGGAAGATACTCGCTGGGGCGAGACGGTTTAGTATACGCTGGAGGAACATGGGATAGTTCCTTATATCCGATATTCGCTGCAGATGCTGACAATATTATTCCAATTTGTGATGATGATTATTTCGAGGATGATATTGTTCATAGGTTTGAAAAATTTGTATCAGTTGCTTTTGGAGAAGAAAACCTTGAAGAAAATCTTTCCTTTATTGCAGCAGCTTTAAGCTATGAGGGAACTTCAAGACAGGTTTTGAGACAATACTTTATTAACGAATTCTATGGAGACCACTGTGACTTGTACACCTCTAGAGGAGCAGGAAAGCGTCCGATTTACTGGATGTTTGATTCCGGTAAGAAAAATGGTTTCAAGTGCTTGATTTACATGCATCGTTATCAGCCGGATACCATTGCTCGTATTCGTACCGATTATGTGCATGAGCAGCAGGCTCGTTATCGCACAGCGATTGCTGACTTGGAGACACGTATTGCAAATGCAGCTACCAGTGAAAGAGTGAAACTCAATAAGCAGCTCAAGACACTGAATGACCAAGCCACGGAAATTCATGCGTATGAAGAAAAAATCCATCACTTGGCTGACCAGATGATTTCCATCGACCTTGATGATGGTGTGAAGAAGAATTACGAGATATTCAAGGATGTCTTGGCTAAGATTAAATAAGGAGGTGGCAGCATGGCCAGTATGGATTTAGATACAATAATCCGAGATTTGAATAAGCGATTTGCTGCACCGCTGCCGGAGTTTTATAAGCGTCGTATCATCTTCTGGTATGACGAGGATAGAGAGTTTGAGGACAAGCTGGATGATATTCAGGTGGATAATGCAAAGCTGCTGGTGCTTACTGGTACCAACAACTTTGCAGCCAAGAAGCTGTTGAATGTGGATGACACCGCCAGCAACTATCTGGTTTACAGTCCAATCTCTTATGAGTCACAGGAAGATAACTGGCTTCTGAATATTGAACTGTATAGTGAAGAGTTCAGAGCTGACTTGGTTTCTATCTGGATGAATGAGATTGACCTTCCGGCAACTCCGGACTTCCGTAGACTGGTAAAGGTCTATAAGAAGTTCTTCGGAGCACAGACCAGAAGAGTAGCATTCGCAAAGCTGAATAAAGGTATCAGCACTCCATCACAGATGCATCTTACTGTTATGGCTGCTATCTGTGGAACCGATGATGCTCAGCCTAACAGCATTGTAAAAGCTGTCATCGGTGGTGGAACCGAAATGGAGTCCAATGAGGTATTCCAGAGCCTTGTGAACTATGGGGCTGAGGCACCTTTCTGGGCACTTGTAAAACAGGCGACCGGATATTTTGAAGGAGAAGATTCCACCATCGAGAAGTTGGTGACACATATCCTCCTTACAGCAGGTACCAGAACACTTCGTATGGAGTATTTGGCAGGCCTCGATAGCTTCATTTCCACACCGCATCAGGCTTGGTGCTATGATTTCGTATCTGAGTGGATTGCAGGAGATGCTAAGCATGAGCTTGTCGAAATTCTGCGAAATGTGGAAGAAGAGCTCATTCTCAGAAAACGCTTTAAGCAGGTGCCGTTGGATGACTTGGTAGGTACCGAGGTGTTCCCTTGCGTTAACGAATGCATTCTAACGCAGCTCATGACTGAAATCAGTAATCACATTATCAATGTAGATGTGATTACGAATACGGTCGAAAAGCGTCGAACTTTGGCATGGTATGAGGATGTGGAATGCTACTACGAGGGTATTCTTCAGGTAGCAAAGATGCAGACATTCTTCTTGGAGCATTCCGCAGGCTTCCATACCGTAGAGGCAAGAAATGTCTGGAAAGAGTACACAGAAGATTATTACCACATGGATACCTATTATCGCCAGTATCACTTGGCATTTGGAAAGAGCCTGACAGTGGGCAACGACCATCTGGATGACCTTTTCAAGCAGGTAACCGATAAGGTGGAAGGCCTTTATACACACTGGTTCCTTGGTGAGCTGGGTAACAATTGGTCTGATGCCTGCGCAGATGAGTTGGCGAAATATGGACGCATCATGGAAATTCCTCAGCAGGAAGACTTCTATAACCAGAAGGTAAAGAGCGAGGACAACCGTGTATTCGTCATTATCTCTGATGCACTTCGCTATGAGGTGGCGGCATCTCTGGCAGAGCAGCTCCGCCGTGAGACGCAGAGTAAGGTTGCACTAGGTTCTTGCGAGGGTATTTTCCCAACCGTTACAAAGTTTGGTATGGCCGCATTGCTTCCACATAAGCAGTTGACCATCAACGAGCGCAGTAACGGTGGCCTGCAGATTCTGGCAGACGGAATGTCTACGGATGCAGGCAATCGAGATAAGGTCATCAAGGCTGCAAACAGCAATAGCGTAGCCCTGAAATATAAAGATATTGCACCGATGAAACGTGCAGAAAGAAGTGCGTTGGTTAAGGGTATGGATGTCGTTTACATCTATCACGATAAGGTGGATGAGGCAAGCCATACTTCTGACAGCATGGTATTCCCGGCATGTGATGATGCAATCGAAGAAATAAAAAATATTGTGAGAATTATCCGTAATGAGTTTAGTGGTACTCGTGTGTATATTACCGCCGACCACGGATTCCTTTACACATACAGTCCTCTGTCTGAGGATTCTAAGGTGGACAAGACGACACCGAGTGAGCAGGACGTGGAGATTGACCGTCGTTATTTGATTACCCGTAAGGGAGTAACTCCGGATTATTTGCTTCCGGTGAAGTTCATGGATGACGGTTACGATGCCTTCGCACCGAGAGAAAGTGTCCGTATTAAGAAAAAAGGTGGCGGACTCAATTTCGTGCATGGTGGCATCAGCCTTCAGGAGATGGTGGTTCCGGTTATTGAATATCATTACCTTCGTAACGATTCCAAGGCTTATCAGCGTAACAAGGCTAAGTACGATACGAAGCCAGTAGAAGTAGGACTTCTTTCTGCAAGCCGTAAAATCAGTAACATGATATTCTCGTTGAACTTCTATCAGAAGGATGCGGTTGGCGATAACCGCAGTGCAGCAAACTATTTGTTGTATTTTGTCGATTCCAATGGAAAGCAGATAAGTGATACAGCAAAGATTATCGCAGACAAGACCAGTGATAACGGACAGGAGCGCACATTCCGTTGCAGCTTCAATCTGAAATCACTGAAATATGATAATAGAGCAAGCTACTATTTAGTCATCGCAGATGAAACAGGTCTGCAGATGCCGCAAAAAGAAGAGTTCCAGATTGACATTGCATTTGCGGTAGATGAATTTGACTTCTTTAGTTGATGCCGCAAATGGGAGGATTGCAAATGGACAATGTATTTGAAACGGGCGAAAGCTCCCGTGAAATCATAAAAGACAAACTCCGCCAGCACTTTGATGGCAAGATTGTCCGTAAAGACCTGACCAAGAAAATCAAGGAAGGTGCCAATGTACCTGTTTATGTTCTTGAGTTTCTGTTGGGCCAATATTGCAGTTCCGACGATGAGGAGGTTATCGAGCAGGGTGTGCAGAATGTAAAGCGCATCCTTGCCGATAACTTTGTAAGACCAGATGAAGCGCAGAAGATTTTGTCAAGGCTTCGTAGTCGTGGCAGCCACACAGTCATTGATATGATAACGGTTAACCTCAATATGAGGGACAATATCTATCAGGCTGACTTCTCCAATCTGGGCATCAGAGGAATACCTATAGCTGACGAATACCCTGAAAAATATGACCGCCTGCTTTGTGGTGGCATTTGGTGTATTGTTCAGCTGAATTATGAGTACGTCGAAGAAGAAAAAAAGAATGGCACACCGATTCGGATTACAAAGCTGACTCCGATTCAGATGCCACATATAGATATAGAAGATTTGAAGCAGGGTCGTCAGGCTTTTACCAAGGAAGAGTGGCTGGATGTTATGCTGCGCTCGATTGGCATGGAGCCAGATGAATTATCCTATCGTGAGAAGTGGCTGCTTCTGACCCGTATGATTCCGCTGGTAGAGAACAATTTCAATCTCTGTGAACTTGGTCCTCGAAGCACTGGTAAGTCGCATCTTTACAAGGAGATTTCTCCGAATAGTATCCTTGTGTCTGGTGGACAAACGACGGTAGCAAACCTGTTTTACAACATGGGACGCAAGACGGTCGGCCTTGTTGGATTATGGGATTGTGTTGCCTTTGATGAAGTAGCAGGTATCAAATTCAAGGATAAAGATGGCGTGCAGATTATGAAGGACTACATGGCATCCGGGTCCTTCGCACGAGGTAAGGAAGAAAAAGCTGCATCTGCATCTATGGTATTCGTAGGTAATATCAATCAGAGCGTGGATGTTCTTCTGAAGACATCAAGTCTGTTTGACCCGTTCCCACCTGAAATGGGAACTGATACAGCATTCCTTGACCGTATTCATTGCTATCTGCCGGGGTGGGAGATTCCAAAGTTCCGTCCAGAGCATTTCACAAACGATTATGGATTTATTAGTGACTACCTTGCAGAGTTCATCCGTGAGCTTCGTAAGGAGCAGTATGGGGATGCCATAGACCATTATTTCCGTCTTGGTAAGAACCTTAATCAGCGTGATACCATTGCTGTACGTAGAATGGCAGATGGATATTTGAAGCTGATGTATCCAAATGGAAGTTTTACCAAGGAAGAGGTAGAAGAAGTTCTTCAGATTTCGCTGGAGATGCGCCGTCGAGTTAAAGAACAGCTCAAGAAGCTGGGCGGTATGGAATTCTACGATGTAAACTTCTCCTACATAGATAACGAGACCTTTGAGGAGCACTATGTTTCCGTACCTGAACAAGGTGGCGGAAAGCTCATCCCAGAAGGAATGTGTAATCCGGGACAAGTTTATACTGTATCTCAGGGCAAGAGTGGCATGCTTGGTGTATTCCGCTTGGAAAGCCAGATGCTTCCGGGTAACGGAAAGTTTGAGAAAACAGGTATCGGTAGCGACCGTGATGCAAAGGAATCCACAAATACAGCTTTCAATTTCTTGAAGGCAAATGGGAATCGCATCAGTGGAGCTATCAGTACCACAACAAAAGATTATATTATCAACTATCAGGATTTGCAGGGTATCGGCATGACTGGAAAGCTGGCCCTTCCTACATTGATTGCTATGTGCTCGATTGCACTTGGAAAGCCAACACTCAGCAGCCTTGCTGTACTTGGTGAAATCAGCATCAGTGGAACAATGATGAAGGTGGATGAGCTGGCAAATTCTCTGCAGGTATGTTTGGATAGTGGAGCAAAGAGAGTGCTCCTGCCTATCACATCAGCAGCAGAACTTGGTACCGTACCGGCAGACCTGATTGGAAGTTTTAATTTGATTTTCTATAGCAGCGCCGAGGACGCAGTGTTTAAGGCTCTAGGCGTAGAGTAAGGAGGTGAGCGTTAGTGATGTATTACGATACATTGAATTCAGAAGAACAGGTTTCGTATCTTATCAAGCCAATTCTTGAGGTCCTTCAGGCAGCTGGTGGACAGTTAGAACGTTCTGAGATTAGAGACAGAATCAGTGAATTGGATGAGCATATTGCGGAATTTGAACAGAAATTGTATACCTCCAACAAGACAGGAAATCAGTATAAGAAGTTTGATTTTAAGTTTAACTTTGCCATCAAAGAGCTAGGATATGTTGGCCTTATTTCTTATGTGAAATACAATCCACAGATTACGCTCACTCAAGAAGGAGCCAGTGTTGACCTGTCGAACTTTGATGTAAAAACCGAGGTTAGAGATAAAGCTCGTACATATTGGGAAGAACACTCTGCCAAGAATAAAGCAAAGAACAAACCGGCAGTAACTCCTGATGTGGAAGATGAGGATAACGAGTCTTCAGAGGACGAGTTGTTGGATGACTTCAAGGTAAAATTACAGAGTGCGATTGCGAATATGTCACCAGCAAAGTTTGAGCAGTTTTCGAGAGCACTTCTCACAAAGATGGGAGTGCAATTCACAAATAAGGGGGTCCAGATTTCTAACGATGGTGGTATTGATGGTTATGGATATCACATCGATGACGACGATTTCAGAACGACAAGAGTGGTCATCCAGTGTAAAAGGTTTAATGCAAATCCTGTAAGTGAGCCAGACATCAATCAGTTCCTTGGTGCAATGAATAAGTTCCAAGCTGACTATGGTGTGTTTATCACAAACAGTCGATTTACAAATAAGGCTCGTGAGGCAGCAAGGGAAGGTACACCGATTACGCTTATTGATGGAAATGACCTAATCAGGCTGGTTATTAAGTACGAACTGTTTATCACACCGGTTACCACATATGTGCTGGATGATTTCTATTCGGAAGATTAAACCTTTTAATTTTGCCATACTTTTTAATTATTGAGAAAAGAGGTGTCGCTTTGGTAGCAGCAACAACAGCATACCGAACACAAAATGCCAAAATGGGCTGCTATCAAAGTGGCCCTACATACAGGAAAGAACCCAGAAATAGCGCTATTTCACGCTGTTTCTGGGCTTTCAACTACATATACGCTTGTATCAAAGATTGCGTCTTGATAGACTAGGCAAACAGTACTGGTGGATTTATCGTGTGAATTTTTGACTATTAAGGTCGAGTGCATGGGAATTGTGGTTCCAGATGGACTGGAAAATAGTCGTTGACCTATCCCTTGTACTGCGAACAGGCAGGGTCGAGACAATGGGAAGTCTGCAACTATTGACTTTGGCATTATAATAGGAAATATAAAGGGAATTGCAGACCAGTTCCCGTATACTGGCGAGGTTTAGGTTGCGATATAGATAACGACAGAAGTGGAGATATTTCTACTACAGATATGAGTTGATATGTTTCCGTAGACAAACGGACTATTCCGAAATATTCCGATTATGTTGTTATCAATCAGGGCCTCTCGTGCCATGTGGAGACCGTCGCATGTCTACAAAGGGTGAATTCGTAGAAATCCTTGATTTTACGCACTTTTCACGAGTTTTCAAGTTCAATAAGACTTCGGAAATTGGGCGAAAAAAAGAGATTTTTCACGAGATAAAAGTCTCAGTGGTTATGGAACTGGTATGAGTGGACACATTAGTAAGTCGTTCACATATCAGAAACTTATGGTCAACAATTAAATAATGAAACGAAGCGAAAACCGCTTGTTTTCTACATTTTTGTGTGGAGAGCAGGCGGTTTTTTACGTTAAAAGCACTGCCAGCACTCCGTGTGATACCTCTGAAATTAAAAAGGAGAAAGAAAATGGAGAAAACAAAAGTAACGTGTTCCTTTGGGAATGACGAGTATGGTTTACAAACGGGAACCGTGAAAATCAGTGATTTACACGACTTTAAAGGTCATCCGTTTAAGGTGGAACAGGACATTCAGCTCTTTGAATTGATGCGAAGTATCGAGGATAAAGGAGTATTAGTTCCGCTGATTGTAAGAAGTAATCCTTATGGAGAGGGATATGAGATTATCGCAGGGCATAGAAGAAAGGCTGCCTGTACTTGGGCAGGACTTGAAGAAGTGCCTGTAATTATTCGTGAACTGGATGATGCAGATGCAGTAATCGCAATGATTGATAGCAACCTGCAACGTGAAAATATCAAACCCAGTGAAAAAGCGTATGCTTACAAGATGAAGCTGGAAGCGATGAAGTCACAGGGAAAGCGAAATGATCTGCTCACGTCCCAACTTGGGACAAAGTTAATTAAGGATGAAACGCTGGAAGGTAAAAAGATTCTTCGTGCAGATGAAAGACTGGCGAAAGAAGTGGGAGAAAGCAGAAATCAGATTGCGAGATACATCCGACTGACCAATCTGATTCCAAAGATTCTGGATATGGTGGATGCTGGACGAATTGCATTTACCATTGGAGTGGAACTTTCTTATCTCACCGAAAAAAAACAGTACGAACTTCATGCGGTGATGGATTTGGAACAGTGTACGCCATCTTTAGCACAGGCAAATAAAATGAAGCGAATGAGTCAGGTGGGAACTCTTGATATGGATGAAATGTATTCCATTTTGGAACAGGAGAAACCAAATCAGAGAGAGCAGATTAAGATTCGTGCCGATACCCTTGCAGATTATTTTCCAAAGGATTTCACACCGAGACAAAAGGTGGAGTTGATTGAAACTTTGGTAAAAGAGTGGCATGAAAAACAAATGGCACAAGCGAAACCATCTGTGCAGCAAAAATTAAAGAAAACAGGAAGAGAACGATAGGAGGAACTGACGATGAAGAAAGAATTATCAATTTTTGAACAAATGGGAGGAACTTATACAGAAGTAGATGGGATTTTCTATCCGAATCTGGTGGTAAAGCCAGAGAAAAATGTGATGGTAGGCAAATATGGAACTATCTGGATGCGTTTTATGGAAGAAAAATATCCGATGCGATATCTGGAACTTCACATGGGCGGCGAACTGCGAATAAAGGCAGCAGAAATAAATGAGGAAGCAATAGAAGTGTTGGATATAATGGTGCAGGCGTATTTGAAGAAACATAAACCAAAGGATCCGGATTCCACAATGGAGATGTGGAGATTAAGAGAACAGGCAAGGGCGATAGCAGAAGAATTTATTTTAGAAGATATTGTTTGTAAATTTTATTAAGAGGAGGATGTGCGATATGACAGAAAAAATCAGAGATTATAGTGTAAATGGAGCAATGATCATAGGTGTGGACAATGGTTATGGAAATATGAAAACAGCCAGAAGATGTTTTAAGACAGCATTGGTGAAGTACGATTCCGAACCGGTTCTTAGCAGGGACTATCTGGAATATGAAGGAAAGTTCTATGTGATCGGTGAGGGACACAAAGGGTTTGTGGTAGATAAACAGTCGGATGAAGATAATTATATTCTGACATTGGCTGCTATTGCCAAAGAGTTGGAAGCAAGAGGAATGAAGGAGGCAGTGAATACGGCGAGGGTACACCTTGCCGTAGGGATTCCATTAAAATGGGTACAGGCACAGAAAGAAAATTTTCGTAAATATCTGATGCGTAACCGAATGGTGGAAGTCAGATATAAAAACAGGCTGTATCGTTTGGAATTTGTTGGTTGTACAGTTATGCCACAGTGTTATTCCGCAGTTGCAGAAAATCTGAAAGAGTTTAAAGAAATCACACTTCTTGTGGACATTGGAAATGGAACAATGAACCTGATGTATCTGAATAACGGAAGACCGATGGAAAGTAAATCCTGGACAGAAAAACTGGGCGTGTTTCAGTGCTATCAGAAAATCCACAATCTGGTGCAGGATAATACTGGCAATTGTTTGATGGCGGAAGTAGTGGAGTGTTTTCTTCGCACAGGAGAAACGGATTTGTCGGAAAAATACGCAAAGCTGATGAAGCAGGGGGCAACTGAATATACGGAACTGATTATGCAGAAACTCCGAGACCACGAATTTAACGAGGATTTGATGCGAGTGTATTTTATGGGTGGCGGTGCAAGACTGGTGGAACAGTTTGGAAAATATAATTCGGAACGAACTATTTTTAATCACGACATCAGAGCCAATGCGAAAGGATACGAGTATTACTGTTATATGCTGCTCCGTCATCAGAACCAGAGAAAATAGGTGGCGTAGATGGAAAGAAGAAATCATAACATCCGTTTTAACTTTCAAAATGAAGAAGCAAAAAAGGCTTGGGAATATCTTCATTCCAAAGAGGTGGAAGAAGATTTCAAGTCTTTGAACGCTTTTGTTATCATAGCGATCAATGATTACTATGAAAGACATTTAAAAAGAAAGGCAGATTCCTACTTTGAGACAAGGGAGAAAGAAGATGCCTTTGCAGAACGAATGGTGCAGATAGTGGAGCAAAAGGTCCTTGCGAATCTTCCGGCACTTGCCGGAATGTACCAGATGCAGCAGAGTATGCTGATGGCAGGGCTGATCGGAACACAGCAGGGAAATGGAATGGTTTATCCATATCCGAAAACTGCGGTTCCGACAGTTACTGCCCAGCCAGAGCAACCATTCACGAAAATGGAGACGAACGAACCGGAAGAGAATGAATTTCTTGATTATTCATTCGGCGGATAGTGGCTACACTTTTGGTAAAACAGTTGCGAGAAAGACCGAAAATCTCAGCCCACCCTTGTGAATGGGCTGAGGTTATTCGGTCGGGGGTTCTTAGGGGGCAAAGCCCCTTAAGCAGGTAGAACCGATGGTGCAGACGAAGAGGAGAAGAAAATGGAAGCGTCACGAGAGTGGCAGTTCCATTTTTTTGACGATTTGGCAAGCCAGAGGTACTACCTGCCTATATTATCCCCACCACATCGGGAATAATAGATACGAATATTTTGCCGAGAAACCGATGTGGGAAATATGTTTTGAGCGTGGAGCGAAAAGCATATTTTGTCTGTCTGGAGAGATTTTTTCGACAGACAGAGAAATGGGGGATGATGTGCACTGCTCACGGAGGACAACCCCGACAGGAAGATAGCATATCTTCCAAAACGGTTACAGAAATAGCTTTGAAATGATAGCAGATGGATACGGATTGGAATGGATGCGATGAAATGTGATGAAAAATTTTATGATAAATGCAGCGTTGTGGCTGTTTTACATTAGGATTATGTAGCATTGACAGAAATCATAATCCCCGTGAACGTATCCATGGTTTCATTTTAGGCGATAGATGTAGCCAAAGAATACAACAGAATAAAAGAGCAAAAGAAAGATAAAGAAGTCATGCAGTTCTGAAAAACAGGATTGTGTGACTTTTTTAGTTGAATGAAAGAAGGTGTTATATGGGATTTCGAACAAAGGATGAAGTGATCTATTCTCGTGTTACTGGTAACACCAGAGGAGAATTTCACAAGCAGATGGAAGAAAGCGGATACAAAAGTTCGTCTGATTTTATAGAGTATTTACTCCGAGTGAACAGGGGAAAACAGATAGATGGAGTGACACTAAAGGAATTTATGGACACGATGAAAGATGTAGTTTATGAACTGAAAAAGCAGGGTGTCAACATCAATCAGATTGCACGATATATCAATTCCTATTTTGGATATGCCACCGAAGAAGCATTTCGTGATATGGAAAAATCCTATAAAGATGTGGAAGATCGAGTATTAGAATTATTGGAGAAGGTGGCATAATGGCAGAAGTATATGGAAACGTGAATGTAAAATATAATCCCTGCAAATCCATTGCACAGTTAAAAAGTGCTGCGGATTACATTCTGGGAAAACGAAAAGAGCAGATAGAAGCTGGTATCGAAAAGACCAGCAATGAGCTTTACAATGCATTTGGCTGTAATCGTGATAATTTTGCTAACAGTCTGATTATTACAAGAAAAATGCACCAGAAGAAATATTCACGATACAAGCCGAAAGAGATTCTGGCACAGAAAATATCCATTTCCATTCATCCAGAAGACAACAATAAACTGAGTTACACAGAAGCATATAAGATGGCAGAGCAGTTTGCACGAGAGTTCTTTTGGAGCAAAGGATATGAAGTGTTGTTTGCAGTTCATACGGATACCGACCATATTCATGCACATTTTCTGGTAAGCAACTGCAATCAGAAAGATGGGACTTCCTTTCGCAGAGGTCCGAAGGAACTGGTGGAGATGTCAAAGTATTTCGGACAACAGTGTATGGAATATGGTCTTACTAATTCTGTTCGTGATTCTTTCTACAGCCCAAATAAAGACCGAGAGGAAATCACGTTTGCAGAACATCAGATGAAGAAGCGTGGTAAGTTGTCATTTAAGGATGAAATTAAAACCTATATCCGTCTGGTAATGAATTATGAATGTACCAAAACAGTGCAGGATGTGGTGGAAATGCTGCGGCTTATCTATGGAATGGATATTCGATTAAAAGGAAAGACCATCAGCTATGCACTTCCCTATGATCTGAACAAAGGTGGTAAAACGAAAGCAGTGCGTGGTAGCAAACTTGGGAAACGCTTTACCGTAGAAGGGATTGAACAGTATTTACAGGAGAAAGAACAAAAACGATTGGAATATCAGAGGACGGAGTGGGAGATTGAGGAATCGAAACTTACTGTGAATGATTACTTTGAATGGGAAGAAAAGCCGACCGAAGATAAATCTGTGTATCAGGCATTTGATGAATTTATGGAAAGAGAAAATATTCCAGAGAATGATGAGTCTGTATTTTATGGAGGGGCATTTCAGGATTTTCACAGGGAATGGCAGGGGATTCCAGAAGAAAAGAAAGAAGAACCGATCGATTATGCAAAGATACCGATGAAGGATAGGGTTCACTTGCTTCCGCCACCAACGGATAATACGCTGGAGGAGTTTGAACAGTATAAAGTCCGTATGGGATATAATGAGGGAGAACTGAAATCTGTCAGATATCGAATGAGTGTGTACGATGATTTTCTAAAGGAATATGAGTATCGTAAGAAAGTGAAGGGAGTACAGAGAACGGAGCAAAAGCAGAAAGTACCGAAAAAGAAAAGAGATTATTGTAGGTGATAAGAAAAAGTAATATATTTTTGAAGTTTGGAAAAGTTTTTCAGCAGCTTTGCGGCATAGTACCATTCGAGTCATGAAAATTTCGAAATAGTCCATAACAGAGCCGAATTTTGTGTCAACGGTAAGTTTAAGTTTTACGATGGTTTTTTCTTCGTTAATCTTCAAAGTGGATTTTTTTACAGAATAATTTACCCTGTCATGAATGTCGAATTTTGAAATATCAGTATTACGAACACGTGATCTTCGCGCATCAGCCTTATCGGCAAGAATCATAGCTGCAGCTACTGTATTTACTGGAACGCCTGTTCCTTCATCATGATTACCTATGGCTGTAACGATTGTAGCTACTTCAGCAGCATCACATCCCATATCGTTCAATATACTCCATGCCATTACAGCTCCGGACTGAGCATGGTCTTTCCTATTAACCAGATTACCAATATCATGTAAATATCCAGCTATTTTTGCGAGTTCGATAGTTCTATCATCGTGTCCTAATGTTTTTAAAATATATCCGGCTGTTTCTGCCACATGGGTTACATGTGCAAAACTATGTTCTGTAAATCCTAATGCTCCAAGTGACTCATCTGCCCTGATAATATATGTTTTTATCGCTTCGTTTTTAGTAATTTTGTTATAAGTAAGCATAAAGATTCCTCCTTGTGAAAAATATTCTAAATTGAACTCGTATAGGAAACAATACTTTTTTGTTTATTTCAACAAAGGGAATGATAATTTTACGAATACATGAAAGTTTTTTAGAAAAGTTTTACATGATTATGATTTTTGATTTTTCATGTGTTTGTTACGATTAATCTGATTCAAAATAACTAACAGCAAAAGGAGAAATTTGTTATGAAAAGAGAACAAGGAACACAATCACAAAAATTAATGGTATTTGTACTTACAATGTCCCTTTATGGTTTGGCAACTTTATTTACGGAATTGATTCCTAAATTTCAGGTAGGAATTGTAGAATTTTCAGTAGAATTTTTCTTGTTTATTCCACTTGTATTGGCTATGTTATTTGATCCACTTTCTGCAGCGCTTGGAGCGGCAACAGGTGAGTTGGTATTTAGTGAAATTATGTTAGGACAATTTGGTGGACTTGGCGAAATTGAAAAATTTGTAACAGTAACATTAGGTGTCTACATCGCAGGTAGACTTGTTAGAAATCCTAAGAACCAGAAGATGGTCGGGATTGCAGCAATGATTGGTACTGGAGCACAGTTATTTATGGGAATGATGGTGGATATTTTAAAAGTTCAATTTGCAATTGAAGATTTTGAAGCGGTTGCTGGACTTCCAGAATCAGTATTCTTCACAGAAGGTTTTGCATTTTTTAATGATTTGTTATTTTCAGGAATTCTTTTCTGCTTACTGCCAACACTGTTCTTAGTTCCTAAACTTTATGGAAAAATAGAACCCCTTCTTGGAATGCAGCCAAGAACAGCAGAAACAGCCCTTCCAACAATTGGACCTAAGATGATCGTTGGATGTGGAGCTGCATTTGTTGGTGCAGTTGTGGCAGAGTTTTTAGCTGAAACAGGATCTGAATTAATTGAATGGAAAGCTGAGTGGGCAGAAAGTACTGGAGCAATGGCAATTGCTATGCTGGTTGCAGCAGTGGTAGTAGTTGTAGTATTAGTAGTTATGAAGAAAAAAGCAGATGATTCTAAGGTGCAAAAAATAAAATGAACAATATTATAGAGATTAAAGATTTAACATTTACATATCCAGGGGCAGATGCTCCAACATTGAATCATTTAGAATTAAATATTGAAAAAGGAGATTTTATCGCAATCGTTGGAAACAACGGTTGCGGCAAATCTACGTTATGCAAAGTAATGAATGGATTAATTCCACATTTTATTACAGGGAAATTAGAAGGATGTATTTGGGTAAACGGAATTGATACCAAAACAGTAGAAATCGGAGATTTGGCAAAAACAGTAGGCTACGTATATCAAGATTTTGAAAATCAGATTGTTAGACCAACGGTTTTGGATGATGCATCATATGCCTGTATGAATTATGCAATGCCAGATTATTTGGAAAGAGGGAAAAAGGCATTACAGGATTGCGGATTAAAAGGAAAAGATGATGAATATATATGGCAGCTTTCAGGTGGTCAAACCCATCTTTTAGCTTTGGCCGGAGCGGTTTCGTTAGAACCGGATGTGTTGATTTTAGATGAACCGATAGCGCAGTTGGATCCAAAACATGCAGATTTGATTTATGGAATTTTAAAGGATTTAAATAAACGTTTAGGAAAGACGATAATTGTAATTGAACATCATACAGAGTACATAGCTGATTATTGTAAACACGTTGTTTTATTAAAAAAAGGGCATGTGGAATGGTTGCTCCCAACAAAGGAAGCGCTGGATAGGGTTGAAGATTTACAGGAAAGTAATATTTTTCCGCCACAGGTTACATTAGCTGCCAACGAATTGAAAAAACAAGGAAAATTGGAAAAAGAATGTATTCTTCCCTCAACGATTTCAGATGGAAAAAATGTATTTAAAAATCTGAGATTTGTAAAACCTGAAATTCATGAAAATAGATCTCGGGGTGGTGATGTGTCTGTTTCGTTTAAGGATGTGTCAGTATCATATCGTTCAGTAAAAGGTGAACCAAAGAAAATTTATGAACAAATGAATCTAGAATTGCTAAAAGGAGAGAAGATTGCATTAATTGGGTCTAATGGTGCAGGAAAATCAACAATGATGAAGTTGATGACAGGTCTTATTAAGCCAAATGTAGGAGAAATCATGCTAAAAGGTGTGGCAGTTCAGGATACAAAACCAGAACGATTATCGAAATATGTATCAATGGTGTATCAGAATCCAGAAGATATGTTTATAAAAGATTCGATTGAAGCAGATATCGCTTATGCAATGCAGGTTCGAGAAGGTGAAAACTGGAAAGAGAAAACAGCGGATCTTTTAGAACGTTTTCGTTTAACAGAATTGAAAAACCAAGATGGTAGATTATTATCTGGTGGTCAGATGCGTAGAGCAAGTCTCGCAATCGGAGTGGCACTTAATCCAGAAATCTTATTGTTAGATGAACCTACTGCAAATCTTGATATTGCGACACGAAAAGAAATTATGAAAACATTAAAGGATATGGCCGATGTGACAGATACGGTAATGATTGCAACACATGATATGCAGCTTGTATCAGAATGGGCAGAAAGAATCATTGTACTCTACCAAGGAAAAGTGATTGCTGATGGCAGTAGAAATGAAATTTTTGGTAACAAAGAAATTGTTGATATGGTCGGAATCAGACCACCGGAAATCTTTTCAATGGGAAAAGAACTTCATGAAGATGCATTCTGTTATACCGTAGATGAATTTTTACAAAGTTTTGTTTAGGGAATAGAGATGGAGTGAAAAATGGAAAAGACAATAAAAAAACTTTCAGAAAATATATTGGATAAATTTTCTATGGATTTCTTACGCAATCAGGTATTAAAAAATGCATATGGAAATGATGATACAGTAATAGCTAAATTGGATCCAAGAGTGTTAATCGGATGGTATTTGTTCTTTGGACTAGTGCCTTGGTTTTCCGGTAATGTTATCTTTCTTGCAGGTTGTTTTGCGTTGGTAGTTGTGACCACCATATTGGCAAGAGTTGCGGGATTAGTTTTGTTTCTGTTTTTATTAGGTGTTTTTTCACAGACAGGGTATTTGTTTATCGTATCTTTGTTTTTTGGTGGAAATACAGAAACAATCATCCCACTATTAGTGTTGACTTTGAAAGTTGCAACGGTCTCACTTGCATCTATCACAGTATTCTCTGGATTGGATCCAGATAAATTGTCGAATGGATTGATGTGGTTTGGATGTCCGGAAAGATTATCATTTTCGATTTCTTATGCCTATCGAATGCTTCCTATGTTGATGGAGGAGTTTCAAAACGTACTCTTGTCTTATTGTTTAAGAGGGAAAGCACCTGAAGCTAATGGTATTGTAGGGAAAATAAAATATTTAATTTATCAAATAAAAATAATTATTCATTCATTTTATCCATTAATGTTAAATACTGCTAAAAGATCCCGTACAACGGTAGAAGCATTGGAAATGAGAGGGTATCGTTATGCAGCAACCAATAAGGACGTAAAGAAAATGAAATTATCATCATTAAAAATCACATATGATGATTTGCTATTTTTAGCAGTTTCTTTTCTCTGGATGGCAATTATTGCTGTTGTAATTGTATATGTATAGGAGAGAAAGAAAAAATGTATATTGATTTTCATACACACGGAAAACTGGCAAAAAAATTGCCGTTTTCTAAAGAATACACAGATTGGCTTTTAAGAGAGGCAAAAGAAGCAGGGTTAGATGCAATCTGTTTGACAGAACATTTTAATACGTTGCAGTTTGATGAAGTGTATGGCTATTTAATGGAAAAATGTAAAAGAGAAGGAGATACACTTGTAACAACGGAAGGGCTACGTGTTTTTACTGGAATGGAAACAGATATTGCAGAAGGTGGTCATATTTTATCGCTTGGAACGCCAGAGCATATCTTAGGATTAAATGCTCGCTTAGCGACCTATAAGGAAAAGGGGAAATTCTTACCTTTTAAGAAGTTAATGGATTTATTTGAAGAGTATCCGATAGTAATAGGAGCTGCACATCCATATCGTGAAGGCGGACATATTCCGGAACTATCATTCGAGCAGTTAAAACGCCTGCACTTTTTAGATTTAAATGGCAAGGATATTGCGTTGAATCAGGACTATTTTGAAGAAAAAACAGGCATGCTTGCAAAAAAATTAGATGTTCCAATGATTAGTGGCAGCGATACACATCAGGCCGTTCAGTATGGATGTGTTCGTACGAAGTTTTCACATAGTATTGAAACTGTGCAAGAACTTTATGAAGAGATGAAAAAGGGAAATTATGAAATCGTAATTTCACCAAATGCATCTTTTCAGGTGAAGACAGCAGGCATTTTGAAAAAAGCATTAAAAGAAATACATAACCTTGGCGGAGATTATGTTTCTGTCCTGGTGAATCAGAATAATGAATAGTTAATGGATAAGAAGTATTATGATTGAGATTTTAAAAGTACAGGAAATTGTTCGTGAGGCGGCAAAAATATTTTCAAATCGTAATGCGGCTGAACAAATAAAACAAAAAGGCGTATTTGATTATGTAACTGCAATAGATGAAGCAGTTCAAGAATTCATACAGAAAGAACTTTCGGACTTATATCCGCAAATTCAATTCATGGGAGAGGAAAAAGATAATTCTGATATTGATATGAGTGGTCAAGTATGGGTATTAGATCCAGTGGATGGAACAACAAATTTGATTCACGATTATCAGAATAGTGCGATTTCCTTGGCTCTCATAGATAATAGTGAAATAATACTAGGAATTATATATAATCCCTTTTCTGATGAGATGTTCTATGCAGAAAAAGATAAGGGCAGTTTTTTAAATGGAAAAAGAATATATGTAAGTGATGCAGAACAGATGAAAGACAGTTTGATTTCTGTTGGCACATCGCCATATTTTAAAGAGGAAGCAGAACAAAATTTCATGAGATTTGCTTCCGTTTTCAAAGAATGTCAAGATATTCGCAGATGCGGTTCTGCTTCTTTAGATTTAGCAAATGTTGCATGCGGCCGAATTGATGCTTATATGGAGAATCATTTAAAAATCTGGGACTATGCGGCCGGAACATTGCTTGTACGTGAAGCAAATGGAGAAGTGTATAATTATAAAGGTGAAAAGCTTTTCATGGAGTTAAATGGGAATATTGTTGCCGGAAATAAAAACATTGATAAGATTCTTATTGAAAAATATTTTAAGTAAAGTAAACAAACAAATAGATTTTTTGTGAAAGTTTGGCGTGAATTTTACAAAAGTTTGGTGGTGGATTTTACATTGCTTTTTTATAATTTGAATAATAAAGCAATAGTTTGCTTATTCAAGAAAGGAAGAACGTATGAGAAAGAAAGTAATGCGAATACTTAGCCTGTGCATGGTTGCTTCCATGACACTTACTCCAATACAAAGTGTGTATGCGGCAGAAATGACGAGCGTTATTAAAATTAATGAAGTAGAATCAAATGAACCAACAACAGATATTGATTGGGTAGAAATTATCAATACAGGAACAGAAGCAGTTGATCTTAGCAATTGGTTTATTACAGATAATAAAGACTTAGAGCGATTGGCAGAAAACGAAGAATGGCGTATTGCCGAAGGAACAGTATTAAATCCGGGTGAAGTTTTAGTTATTGAACATAGTGATATTTTAGATAATCTTTCATTGGGAAAAGAAGATACAGTTATCCTTTATGACAATAACAACCAGCAGCAGGATTCATTTTCATATAGTGGTCATGCAGTGGGAACATATTCGAGAGTTCCAGATGGAACAGGAGAATTTATCGACCAGGCAGCTACAAAAGGAACTCTTAATATTGTAGAGGAAGAAGAAAAACCAGAATATAAACTTGTCCTTAATGAAGTAAACTCTTCTCCAGATGACTGGGTAGAGGTGATGAATCTTGGAACAGGAACTATGGATTTATCTGGATATGAAATTCGCGATAATTCAGATGATCATCGTTGGCAGTTTGTAGAAGGACACACGGTGGAAGCTGGTGGACTTTTTGTTGTAGAAGCTACAACAGTGGGAAAAGTATATAATGACGAAACAGATTCTTATGTAGAAGGAACTTTTGAATCAGCAATTGGCATAGGTTCAGGTGATTCTATTCGAATTTATGATAGATATGGGAATATCGTGGATGAGTGTTCTTGGACAGAACATGCTTCTTATGATGGAGATCCGGCACATGCTTCTATTGGAAGATATCCGGATGGCACAGGTTCTTTTGTAATCATGAAAGAAACAAAAGGTCAGGCAAACGATTGGTATAAGCCTCAAGTCGTAATCAATGAAGTAGAATCTGATTGTGAAGATATTGTAACTGACTGGGTAGAAATTTACAATGCAGGTTCTTCAGATGTTGATATTTCTGGATGGTATTTATATGACAATGATCCAGTAGGACATGCTGCAGACATTACACCTGTTACTGAAGGAATAGTTCTTGCACCAGGCGAATTTTATACATTTGAAATCAACAAGGATTTCACATTTGGCTTTGGTAAGAATGATAAGGTAACGATTTTCAATAAAGATGGTGTGGTTGTTGATGAATTTGAATACACGGGTCATGCAGCCGGAGTATATGCAAGAATTCCAGATGGAACAGGAGATTTTGTGGATTTTGCAACATCTACAAAAGGAAAATTAAACATTGTGACAAATCCTGTAGTGATTAATGAAGTACAGTCTAAAGATCCAAATGGTGGTGCAGACTGGATTGAATTAGCAAATCCAACAAATGCGGATATCGACATTTCAGGTATTGTAATTAAAGATAATGATGATACTCATGTGTATACAATTCCAGAAAGCACTATAATTCCAGCAAATGGATTTTTAGTAATCGATGAAAATACATTGGGATTCGGATTTGGAAAAGGAGATTCTGTACGTTTGTATGAAGGTGATATGTTAATTGGAAGCACAACATGGAGTGAACATACAAATCCTACTTGGGGACTTTATCCAGATGTAAATGGGACAGAATACAGAAACACAAAAGAAGAAACACCAGGAGCAATCAATAAGTTTGATGGAGTTCCTGAAATTATAAATTGGCCAGGAAAAGAAGAAACAGTCATTTATGATCAGAATTCAACATTTTTAGAAGATTCTTCAGGACTTGATTTTTACAATGGACAGTTATACGCAGTAGATAATGGTACAGGAAAATTCTGGATTCTTGATGTGGCAGAAGATGGTACGATGACATTTGCAAAAGATTTTGAAAATGGAAAACGTGTAAGATTCCAGAAAGACGCAGAAAATCCTACAGCAGCTGGTCCTGACGCAGAAGGTATTTCTGTTGATGGGAATGGCATGGTTTACCTCGCTTCTGAAAGAGACAATAGCGTAAAGGGTGTAAATTATAATACAATTTTAATGGTAAATCCAAATGCAGAAGGTGATGATTTAATTGCATTAATGGAATGGAACTTAACGGATTCTCTTCCACAGGTATCTGCAAATATGGGAATTGAATCAGTTGAATGGATTTCCAGTGTAAATGTAAATGGCAAACTTTTCGATCAGAACACAAATGCAGCGTTCGATATTGCAAATTATCCTAAAGCAACAGCAAACGGAGTATTTTTCGTAGCGTTAGAAGATAATGGTCATGTATATGCTTATGTGTTAAATGACGATGGAACTTGCGTACAGATTACAGACATTGATTCCAAAATTGGCGGAGCAATGGCATTAGATTATGATACATATGAAAATGTATTATGGGTTGTATCGGATAATGGATATAATAACCGTGCTGCTAAGATTGCATTTAACGGAACCGCCGATGTAGATGTAGTTCATGTGAATGCACCATCTGGTGTAGATGTAACAGCAAATAATGAAGGTTTTGCAATTGCTGAATATACATACACAAACGACGGACAGAGACCTGTATATAGATTCCTCGATGGTGTGACTTCAGGAGCATTATCTGTTGGAAACCTGGCTTGTGATTATGTGGTTGAAGATGACACATCCAATGATACAACAGAAGATGAGAAAGATGACACATCTGATGATATGATAGAGGATGGAGAAGAGGATGGTTCCGATGATATGACAGAGGATGAAAAAGGCGAAGTATCCGATGATACAACAGAAGACGAAAAAGCTAATGCATCCAATGACAAAAAAGATAATGATAAAGAAACAACTGAATCACCAAAAACAGGAGATACAGCGAACGTTTGGGGTTATCTGATTTGTGCCGGTGCAAGTATAATTGTGATTTTGGAAATTACATTCCGTAAAAGACTTTTAAGATAATTAAATAAAGATTATAACTTAACAAAGAGTGAACGCCGATAATGTTTGAAATATACATTATCGGCGTTTAAATCATAATAATCATTTTTTGTATCGCATAATTTTTGCCCAATTCTTAGGGAAGCCCATTTCTTTCAGTAACTGGTCTTCTGTGAGATGAGGGCATTTTTTGAGTACATCTTTAATCAAAAGTGACAGATTCTTACGGAACATCTTGAATTCTTCGTTTGGAATCAGATAGCGAAGGGCAATTACAACGGCGAAGAGGTCTTTCTTGCCGTTCTGATACAATCCCTTTTTGCGAGTAATTCCGAGTTTGCTATGTAACAATGTATCTGGAATCATATCAGTGGTATGGAAGTCAAATAAGCGTTCTCCGTGAGCACAAACATTTCGGCATTTGGCAATTACTGTAATGAACTGGTGTAATTGCTTCTCTGTATATTGTGGATATGCCTTGCTGACCTTTACCTGAATGTCATTTGGCATATATTGATAAAAAGCAGATGTCTGTCCCATAGTCATTGCATTGGTTGCTACCCATAACGGAACATTATGGTATTTTCTTGCGTGATGAGCAATATAACGGTAATGACTCGGCATAGCAATTGTCTTGCTTAAGGAATCTACCAATCTTTTTACTTGTTTTGAATGATGAATGTAATCAAAATTATGTGGGGCTAAGTATTCAGTCTGTAATTCTCCGTATTTTTCTGTGAAATGATACGAAATCATAGACTTCAAGTGACGCTCCACTTGCAAAATATATTTTAAGAAAAGGCTGCGGAGTTGTTCATCAAAATGGTAAAAAGCAACAATCTCGTCGAAGGTAACGCCATATTTATACTTTTTGGATGCCGGATGCAGGAATAAATCTTTATATCCGCCGATCAAAGAATAGTAGCTGATTTCTTCCAATGTTTTTCGTGCGAAGTCAGCGTCAGGAATGGTCAAGCCTTTGTCGGCTTGCAGTTTATTTAGTTGTTGTTCGTAAGTCATAAATTTCTGAGCCATCAGATAACCTCGCTTTCGAATGTTTTTTAGGATAAAAAAAGGAGCCCACGCATGAGCCCCTCCGGCTGTGGGCCCCTCGAGCATCCACAGCACAACCACTGACAATAATATACCTTAAGCCATCGTAGATGTCAAACGGTTTTTATGAAAGTGGTAATAGTATTTTATGGAGAGATTTTTAATTTATTCTTACTTGATTCTAAATATTTTCCCTTATATTTCTGTGCAAGTGCTGGTTTTTTCCATCGTATATAAAGAGAGTGTAAGTATCGGTATACGGTCTTCATATAATCGTTATCGGTTCCCATTACATCGGATATGATAGTTTCAGCGGAGAGCAAATGTCGTTCTGCTTCGGTAGCTTTTCCTTCACGATAGCATAAGATGCCAAACATTGTCTGGCAGAATCCATAATCCAGGCATTCTTCATTTTCATATTCAGATATGAGTGATTCATACAAGGTCAGTAATTCTCGTGCCTGTGGGTATTCTTTACCGACGATGAGCATATTCGCAAGATTTCCAATCTGTTGCATGGTGTCATGCGATTCCATCAGCCCCAGATGTTCGTGTTTCTTGAGGAGTTCAAACGCTTTTTTCAATGCTTCCGCAGCTTCTTTCATCTTTTTCAGGTAGAGATAAGTGTTGGAAAGATTGTTATACAGATTGGAGAGCAGTGTAATAGTACGCACATCTTCTGTATCAGCATTTTCTATGATCTGAATGGCTTTTAATCTCTTTTTCAAAGCGTTAGCAAATTCTTTTCTGAGTACGAACAATTCTGCTTTGAAGTCCAGCAGTAATGCTTTATCACAAGGAGTGCTCAGTTGATGCTGTTCCATCATAAAAGCGATACGATCTACCAACTTCGGAAGAAAATCTGTTACAAGATATTTCTCGAAATAGGAGAATGCGTCCTGCAAAAAGAGCAGATATTCTTCCGGCACATCTACAAGCACTCGCTCAATAATACTCATCAGAGAGTGAATGACTATTTCAGGTTTTCGCACTTCCAATCCGTGTATCAGACAGACAAAATGCAGACTGTTAAATAACTTGGAGCAGGCAGACATTGTTGGGAATGTTTCGTCAAAAGAGATTTCCTGTATCAGCGGATGAAGGTTTATCTTTTTATTTTCTGTATCTTCCGTAATGAATCCGTAGCCGATTAAATGATTTACATCATTCAAGGATTCCAACTGTAACCATTGCTTGAACATTGTTTTCGGTACACCGGAAGGCGGCAGTAAACAAAGGTTGCGGAGAATATCCAGTTGTTCTGCCGACAATCTGCTTAATTGTAGTAGTTTGCGCAGATGTTCCATCATTCTTCCGTAGGAGAATGTTTCATCTTTATAAAGTTCAACTTCTTCTGATATTTCTGTACGTATACCTGTGGTCTTTAACTCGTACAGAAATTCTTCTATATCCATGCCACTTGCTTCTAATGTAAGAGCAGCAAGTGATACCGTGAGGGTGTGTGCATTTAATAAATCTATGATTTCTGCTACAAGCTCTGGTTCAGACTTGGAAGATGGACAATGGCGATAAAATAATTCGCACAGTTCTTTATCTTTGTTCAATTCTTTTATTTCCAGAGTGTTAAATGCAGTTGGTTTACATCTTGTGGTAATAAGTATCTGGAATCTGTTCTTTACGAATTCACGAAAGAACACGTCATCCTTTGGTAATACATTAAAGTTATCAATAATGATCAGACTGTCCGGATATAATGTTTGCAGTATTTTATAATGTGCCTCAAACAATTCTGCTTCGGTCATCTCGGCAATATCCGAAGCAAATTCCAGTTCTGCGATACATTTCTTTAAGCTGCCTGTGTAGTACAGATAGATGATATTCGTATATTTCTTTTCATTCTTCTTCGCAAAATGTTTTGCAAATTCACTTTTTCCAATACCCGCAATACCAGTTACAAACAGTAAAGGATTGTTTTTGAGTGCAGCAGTCACTTCGGACAATTCTTTTTTTCTGCCCAGAAAGTCCTTGGTGCAGGATGGTACACGACCGGATAATAAGGTTTCTGATAAGTCCGGCGAATAAACAACATTCTGGCTGTGGTCATTTAAAACAGCATAACGAACCATAGCAGCAAAGAAGGCTGCATTGTCAGAAATCTGTTTCATTTCCTGTATTTTATCTGCTCCGATTACATCTATGCTTTCATCCAGTAAGGATTCCAGCTGTGAACGAACCTGTAATTCATTGATAAGATTTGGGATGATTTTGGTGCGGAAATCTTCTTCCATATCATTCCAATAATCATTTTCTTCATATTTTTCCAAAACGTTTTTTGGGATTGGTCGCTCACCACTACACCAGCGACTGATCTGAATCATACCATCCCCGATTAAATCTGCACTTGTTACAGTATCATTCATACACTTGGAAAAGATACAATACACCATACGATACTGGGTAAATGTTTTCTTTTTATTCTCTAATAAAATTTTAATCACATTGGCAAATGTTAATCTGTTTATCAATTTTAATCCTCACTTTATTGGCAACTCTTGGTCAAGTCTCCGGCAATGATATTTTGATTTTCATTTTGTTACGATAGGTTCATCAGATGTAGCCAACCGAAGCCATTCGGCAGAGGAAAGGGCTACGGAAAGATTATAACACATCACAAACTGATGTTCTATAGGAACCTTGAAAATTAAATGAGCTGTACTTTTCATACTAACAGGCTTGCGATGACACTTATCAAGAGATAATAGGAGCGAGAACAGACACTTCCGCAAGGATGGGAAAGGAACTCGAGCAGGAGTAGCCCATAGGTTTGCCAGAACCGGCAGAAACTAAAGGTTGGTAAAGATACCGACGGTTGGAGTACAAATGGAAGCCGAAGCAATCACGACCAGCTTTTCAACATTGCTTTAGAACAAGCACCGAAAGAAGGTGATAGCAGAAAAAAGGAGGATTGATAGAGTATGACAAGAGAAATGGAATATGCAAAATGTATGGCAGTATTAAGAAAGATTATCCGTATGGGAATGATCACAGAAAACGAGTATGTGGCAGCCAGAAATAAACTGATGGATAAGTATCTTGTGATAAGAGATTTGGAAAATCAGGTGGCGTAATATTTTCGTAGATTGGTTCACAATTTGAAAAGACGATACAATGTCAGCGTACACAGGAGATAGCACTTGTGTAGCTGACATTTTTAATAGGAATTATTTTGAAGGAGGATGTCTATGGGTAGAGTAGAAGTTTTAGAAGCAACAAGAACTGCTCCGAACAGCAGGGGCAGAGGAAAAAGAGAAGCATTAAATGTGGAAAGAATTCGAGTGGCTGCTTATTGTAGAGTATCAACGGACGATGATGACCAGCTTGGTAGTTTCGAATCACAGAAGCTGTATTATGAACAGAAAATCCGTGCGAATCGGGATTGGGTAAATGCAGGGATTTTCGCTGATGAAGCGATAACTGGAACAAAGGTAGATAAACGTGAAGGATTTCAGGCAATGATCCAGAAGTGCCAGAATGGAGAAATAGATATGGTGCTGACAAAATCTATTTCCCGATTTGCAAGAAATACGCTGGATACACTTCAATATGTAAGAATGCTCCGAGAACGCAACATCGCTATTTATTTTGAAAAAGAAAATATCAATACAATGGATATGAACGGAGAATTACTTCTTACGATTATGAGTTCCCTTGCACAGCAGGAGGTGGAGTCCCTCTCGCAGAATGTGAAGATGGGACTGAAAATGAAGATGAAACGAGGGGAACTGATTGGGTTCAATGGTTGTTTTGGATATGATTATCATCCGGAAGATAAGACATTAACCGTCAACGAGGAAGAAGCAGAGGTTGTCAGATTTATTTATGATATGTATTTACAGGGATACGGAACAACCACGATTGCCAATCGACTAGTGGAACTTGGGAAAAAGAATAAAAAGGGTGAAGTCAGTTGGCACACTCACGGAGTGATGGGGATTATAAAGAATGAGAAGTACAAGGGAGATATTCTTCTTGGAAAAACATTTACCACAGATCCTATTTCCAAACGCCGACTAGCAAATATGGGAGAGGAGGAGCAGTATTATATCCGTGACCATCACGAAGCGATTGTTTCCAGAGAAGTGTGGGATGAAGCAGAAAGGATTCGCCTAAAGCGAGCAAAAGACAAAGTGGTGGAAACCACAGGCAATCGTGAACGTTACACCAGACAATATGCTTTCAGCAGTATGTGTGAATGTGCTTATTGTGGACATAAATTAACGAGACGTACCAGACACAGCAATTCCACGTATGAAAAACCGGTGTGGCAGTGTATGAATGCCACGAAACACGGAATCAAGAATTGCCCGAACTGTAAGGCAATTGATGAAGTGATTCTGGAAGGAGCATTTGTAGAGGCATTTGGTCTTCTGGCAGGAAACTTTGAAGATGTATTGGAGATTGTGTTGGCTGCAGTGGAAAGTTCTCTTACCAATGATGAGGATATTCGCAGAAGAAAGCAGCTTGACAAAGATATTTCTTCTTTAGAAAGTAAAAAAAGCCGAATGACAGATATGCTGATTGATGGTACAATCAGTAAAGAGGTGTATGACGATAAAATGATTGAGTTCAATCGTAAGCTTCATACTCTCGCAGGAAAGAAACAGTTATTAAACGAGAGTATCAACAAACAAAAAGATGTAGAAAAGCGAATGGCGGAACTTCGTCAGACATTAGAACATGAAGAGATTCTCGATGAATTTGACAGGGTGGTTTTTGAAAGTATCATCGACCGAGTATTGGTTGGTGGATATAACGAAGACGGAAGCCCGGATCCTTATAAACTGACTTTTGTACTGAAAGGAAATCAGACAGGTGTTGTACCGAATGCAAAAGCACAGTATAAGGCAAAGAATTCAGAGAAAGGAAAGATGGTGTCGTAAGATGGAGAAAAAGCTGGCAGTGATTGTTGATAATAAAGAAATAACTACTGAGGTTACGAACACAGAAATGTGTTCATCAGCGTGTGACGTGGCAATGGAAACGTGTTCATCAGAGTGTCACGACACATGTCGAGACGGTAGTTAAGTTGGTTAGAAAAGCTCCTGACGCATATATCGACATTACCGTTGATATGGATGAACTGGATTTAACTGCTTCTGAAGCAAAAGCGACTTATGAAGAAATCAAACAGTACATCTTAGATAAATACGATACAAAGGTGTCCAATCTCTATATTGCTCAGGTGAAAGAGAAATATGGCATTATTGAAAGAGAAAATTATAATAAGCCAAAATCAGAGAATTCAAAACAGCCACAATGTCCAGCAGAAAAAGTTGAAATGATTGAAGAAGCATTGAGACATTTTAAGATGATTTAACGTGTAATCGGTACATTGGTAAAATCAAAAATCCTTCTGTAAAATGATAGTACAATCAAATTACAGGAGGATTTTTCTATGAAAACAATATTTGAACAGCAAGGCGTTGAGTATCGTCAGGCAGGAGATTATATGCTCCCTAATGTAGGAATGGGTGAACAGAAAGAATATCAAATCGGCGTGTGGGGACAGCGATATAAACGACATTTAAAATCAAATCATCGAGTTATCTATTACAATTATTTGACTTCGGGCAGACTGTATGAACACCTTGCTGAAGTCGATACACGAGCCGAAGTAATGTTTCATGAGCTTGTAAAAACACTTGCCGAAAAAGAAAATGTAACAGAGAAACTTAAAGCAGAAAATACACTTTTGTGGATTCGCAAGATGAATAACATCCGGAATCGTGCGACAGAAATTGTAAATGTCGAGGTGATTTATGTATGAGAGAACAAAAATATCACCTATACATATCCGCAAATGAACATTCAGAAATTATAAAAAATCTTATCCGTCTTAAGAATAAATTGCAAAGCGAAGGCAGATATACAGACGCCGTTGATGACTTGATTATAAAATTTTCATCAGCGAAAATGAAAAGTATACAGATAAAATAAAACCGAAAGCGAGAGCAAACTTTAACGGAAAGCTCTCGCTTTTTCTTTGGTGTAAGGTGTTGTTTAATCTTAGCGAGCAGACCATTTATACTCCTATCGTCGTAAAACGGTCAAATCTCGTTAGGGAACACCCTAAGACCTGCCAAAAAAACAGATAAATTTTATTTTACTAAAACATACTTTAGTAAAATGCATAAGACGTATTGACATCGATTCTTTTGGAGAGTATAATATAGTAAATCGTAATTTACTAAACGGAGGTATGCGTATGTTTATCGGAAGAGAACGAGAGCTTACAGCGTTACAGAATCAATATAATAGCAGTAAATTTGAATTCACTGTAATCTACGGTCGTCGTCGTGTCGGTAAGACCGCAATCATAAATGAATTTGTAAAAGATAAAGATGTAATTTATTTTACGGGCGTCGAGAGCAATGAAAAACAGAATCTCGAAAACTTCAGCCAAAGTATAATGAGTTACAAATCTGATTTGCCGCAAGGCAGTGAATTTACATCTTTTCAGGATGCATTGGAATTCGTTTTCAAATTGGCACAGGAAAAACGAATCGTCCTTGTAATCGACGAGTACCCGTATGTTGCAAAGGCTTCAAAGAGCCTCGCCTCTACCCTGCAGCTTATGATTGATAAGCATAAAGATGCTTCAAAATTATTTTTAATTCTCTGCGGTTCGTCGATGTCCTATATGGAAGACCACGTGCTTGCATACAAGGCTCCGCTTTACGGCAGAAGAACCGCACAGCTTAAAGTCCAGCCTTTTGAATTTATGGAAGCGTGCAAGCATTTTCCAAAATTCGCAGCAGAGGATAAGGCTATTGCTTATGGAATTGTAGGTGGAACTCCACAGTACCTGCTTCAGCTTGACGACGGCTTGTCTATAAAAGAAAACATCAAAAAGATATTTTTAAATCCGTCTTCATTCCTTTTTGAAGAGCCGACAAATCTTCTCAAACAAGAAGTGCGCGAGCCTGCGATTTATAATGCAATAATAACTGCTATCGCAACCGGTGGTACAAAACTTTCGGAAATTTCAAGCAAGGTTGGCGAGGACACAAGTGTTTGCGCAACCTATATCCGCAACCTTATTTCTCTTGGAATTGTGAAGAAAGAAACACCGTACGGCGAAAGCTCCGGCAGAAAAACAATCTACTCAATTGAAGATAATATGTTCCGTTTTTGGTATCGCTTTGTGGCAGAAAACACTTCGGTTATTTCAAGAGGTGCGGACGAGCTTGCTTATAAGAGAATAGAGCCGTATTTGTCCGATTATATGGGAGCTGTTTTTGAGGATATTTCAAAGCAGCATCTTTGGAATGAGCTTCTGAATGATAACTGCCCCGTTAATTTCACCGACATCGGTCGCTGGTGGGGTACAAATAAAAAAACAAGACAGCAGGAAGAAATTGACATTATGGGGGTACAAGACAAAACTACCGCCCTTTTCGGCGAATGTAAATGGACGAATGAAAAAGTTGACCTTGCTGTTCTTGAAAAGCTCATCGAACGAAGTGAGTTATTCAATTACAAGAATAAGCACTTCTATCTATTTGCTAAATCAGGATTTACTAAAGGTTGTATTAGAAAAGCGGAAGAAATGGGTAATGTAAGGCTTGTTGAATATAGTGAAATGTTAAAAGAGGTAAAATAAAATGGCTGACATAAAGTTATTTAATATAAATAAAACCGTAAAAGAATATCAAAGCGGAACAGTCACGCTCGAAAAAGAATTGCAGACTGTAATTGAAAACAATATGAATACTTTTTTCGGAGTCACCTTCCTTGCTTCTGAATATCGTACCACCGATGGCGGACGAATGGACAGTATCGGTATTGACGAAAATCATTGTCCAGTAATCTTTGAATATAAACGTTCAATGAAAGAAAATGTCATTAACCAAGGGCTGTTTTACTTGAACTGGCTGCTTGACCATAAAGATAGTTTTAAAGTTCTTGTTATTGAGAAACTCGGCTTAAAAGCTGCTGATGATATTGATTGGACTATGCCTCGTGTTGTGTGTATTGCAGGAGATTTTACTAAATATGATGAGTCCGCAATCAAGCAGATGAACCGTAACATCAGCCTTATTCGTTATAAGAAGTTTGGCGATGACCTCTTAATGTTTGAACAAATCAATGAAAATATCGCTGCTGCGATTTCTGAAGATACTTCTGTTAGTAAACCAAAATCTTCCGATAAAACTTTTGAAGAACAAATTAATGGTGCTGACAAAGAGATTAAGGTTCTTTATCAGAATTTGTCCAACTACATTTTAAGTCTTGGCGATGACATCAGCGAAACACACCTAAGCTTGTTTTACCAATGAGTCTTATGGACTATGAAGATGATTGGAAAATATGAGGTGATAATTGTATGAAGATAGGACGCAATGAGTCTTGTCCTTGTGGCAGCGGAAAGAAATATAAAAAGTGTTGTTTGGATAAATCTGATGAACAGCGTTTGGCTGAGGCTGTTTTGCGTTCTTCCGAGAATTTGAAAAACGAAGCACATATTAAGCAATGTCTACATCCAAACAAAGATGAGTGCGATGAAAAAATCATAAAAGCACACGCGATTCAAAACAATCGAATCCTTAATAAAATTTCTGAAAATGGTATGATTATATCTATGGATGGAGTGCAACATCTCATATTTCAGACGGCAGAAACAAAGGGACGTAAAATTGCAACGGTTTTTACAGGCTTTTGCAAATATCACGATAAGATACTTTTTCAAGAAATTGAAGACAAACCATTTACTTGCACATCTAAGCAATTGTTTTTGTTGACATATCGAACGATGGCTTGGCATTATCATAAAAAACAGGAACAGATAAATGCTACTTGTATTCATTATGAAAAACTTCGTGAAGAAGGTTATGATTTAGCAAAATCGAATGATTTTTTAGATTACTTGCTTGTAGATTATATTTATATTTGTGGCGTTCTTTGATTGTTCTACAAATCTT
>ENA-OURU01000551-OURU01000551.1-human-gut-metagenome-genome-assembly--contig:-NODE-551-length-57814-cov-85.457712_pt1 | contig 57814 bp, 49 predicted proteins | sample MGYA00242137_ERZ509064 | MGnify/ENA primary metagenome ERZ509064 (study PRJEB26280, sample SAMEA2338777) | human gut metagenome | biome: human gut; feature: human-associated habitat; material: faeces...
GACTCTCACGATTGCTCAGTTGTCCGAACATCATAGCAAGTAACTGATTCCAGCAGGTGAATTGTTTCACGTAGCGATTACCATTATACTTGCGAACAAAGTTATTGAATTGTGTTCTGTTCATAAAAGCGGTAAGTTGAGCGAATACGTATTTATCTTGGTTCATAAGCGGCATTCAATTTGACCGCTAAGCTACGAATTCAAATCCGTTTCATTCTAAAATACTGCTTAAAAGACTGTATTTCAACAATTTCAAAGGCCCATTAACCAACTTTTATTGGACAGTAGTGCCTGACATTATTAAATAGCCCAACTGATAATCGCTTGTTTTTTCCATTTCTGTCTTAGCCTCTAAATAAAATCTGATAGACTCTTCAATATAACCAAGATTATAATTCACGCCTCCCATATATAAAGCCGACATAGCCTTTCTACGGGCATTGTTTGTCGGCTTATAATAATCGTATGCTATCCTCACAAGGGAATCTGAAGATATTTTCATGATTAGTTTTACTTGCGCCTGTGAAGTCAATAGACACCACAATGCATGGTTCTCCTTATCCCAGCGTGCTGAAGGCATCGGCATGTCCTCCAGGATATGAAGCGCACTGTCCGGATGATCAAACATCACGGACTCTGCATGAATCAGTTCCGGAAGCGGTGTTTTCTCCTTGCCGTTTCCGCTGCATTGGATATTCAAAAGGGCTGTACAAGCAATCAGAATGTACAGAGTATAGTGGGTTATCTTTCTCATTTTACGAATTTTGTGGCAAAATTAGAAAAAAAGCGAAATACGTAAAATGTATTAAAGGAATAGATGCAGCTATATCCCGAAAGAACAGGAATTTCCGTTTCTATTCAAGGGAACGGAAATACAGAAGCAGGAGGGTGTGTCAAAATGCATACCCTCTTTTTTTTATGACAAAGCCCCGACTTTCCCAAGCCGAGGCTTTGTTATGTCCTAAAGATTTTGTATCTTTAGTCATAATCAAAAGTAATATGACAAAGATACATTTTCGTTCTTACAATCCCAATCAAATCGTCCTTTTTCCACAAAGAATAGATGAAAATATTTCATCAGACGATCCCGTACGTATTCTGAGTGCTATGGTTGATAGTCTTGACCTTAGTTCATTTCATAAATTATATAAGGATTCCGGGCGTTCTGCCTATCACCCGCGAATGATGCTCAAAGCTGTTTTGTATGCCTATATGAACAATATCTATTCTTGTCGTAAGATAGAAAAATCCCTGCTGCGTGACATTCATTTCATATGGCTTGCCGGTTATGAGAAACCTGATTACCGGACTATAAACCGTTTCCGTAACCGTGTCAAGGATGAGATAAACGGAATATTCACCCAGATAGTCCTCATCCTTGCCTCCAAAGGATTCATAAGTCTTGATGTTGAATATGTTGACGGCACAAAGATTGAATCAAAAGCCAATAGATACACATTCGTATGGCGTAAGAACGTAGAACGTAACCGTGCCAGGCTTCTTGAGAAGATACGTATTCTTCTACAGCAGATTGATGATGTCGTGGCACAGGAGAATGCCTGCATTGAAAATACCACTACAGAGTTTACTCCTTCCATGCTGACAGATATGATATCAGAGTTAAAAGCCTCCCTTGAAAATGTCCCAACCGCATCGGATAAGGAAGAAAAGAAAGCGAATAGACAGAAGGCAAAGCAAATCAATCTATTGGAATCACACTGCAAGAAACTTGCCGAATATAACAGGCACATGAGAATACTCGGCAAACGGAATTCTTATTCCAAAACAGACCCTGATGCTACATTTATGCATATGAAGGAAGACCCTATGGGAAACGGGCAATTAAAACCGGGATATAATCTGCAAATCGGAACTGAAAACCAGTTTATGCTCGATTTTGGACTCTACCATAATCCTACAGACACTCTTACATTGATTCCTTTCGAAAATTCGTTTCATGAACGTTACAACCGTTTCCCGTTAGAAGGGGTTGCCGATTCCGGTTATGGTTCGGAAGAGAACTATCGCTTTATGGACGAAAACGGAATAGAGGCGTATGTCAAGTACAATTTTTTCATAAGGAGCAGAGAGCAGACAAATATGTGACAAATCCTTTCAAACAGGAAAACCTATATTATAATGAGGAGAAAGACTATTATGTTTGTCCAATGGGGCAACATATGGAACGGACAGGTGTACGGCATTATAGAACGGAAAGTGGGTATATTGCAGAAAGCGTAGCCTACAGGGCTGCAAGATGTGAGGGATGTCCTCTCAGATGTATGTGTTTCAGTTCAAAATCAAAAAGACGTACCATAGAGGTCAATCACAGGCTGAAAGAATATAAACAAAAAGCGCGTGAAAGACTCACCTCAGAGAAAGGTTTCAAACATAGAGGGCAGAGATGTATAGAACCTGAAGCCGTCTTTGGACAAATCAAATACGATATGGGATACAAAAGGTTCAGGCATTTGGGAAAAGACAAGGTCACAATGGACTTTGCCTTCTTTGCCATTGCTTTTAATATAAAGAAAATGTGTGCTAAAATCAAGAATCAGAAGATGACAGACAAAAATTATAAAAATATAAGAGTGGCGTAAGCCATATACAGCCGATTATACCGCTTGAAAGCATGGATATAGGGATATTACAGGAAAATTGAAAGCATACTCTATGAAAAATGAGAAAGCAATGATTATATAACGAAAAAGAGGATGCGTCATTTTGACACATCCTCTTTTCGTCAGAATATTTACGAGAAGCCTTTCGGCATTTATCAGATTCGTCTTTAAAATGCTGAACTTGTCAGCGTCGCAGTTTTATTTGCGTCTTTCGTCATTCAGCATTACATAACCCCAGATCATTGGATCTGCATTTGCAATCTTGTGGAAAATGTTTTTTACCTTTTTCATAATTGTTACCCTTTCTTTTTTAGTTAGTTTAATTAAATCTTCTTAGCGGACTTCCCAGCCGGCCGTTGTACTTGTTACCTTATTTACCTTGAAAACTTTTTATTGGCTTTTTCTTTTAGCCTTTCTTTTTACACTGCAAATATAGGCCTTTTTTCTTTATAAAATATGTTTTATAGCATGTTTTTTCTTGTAAAAGGCCAATTTGTTGATGTAAATCAAATCCGGAGGCAGGGTTATTTCTTTTCAATTACATTTTCCCCTTTCTCTCCCGAAAAACTCGTAACTTTGCAGCCGTTTTGTAGAATACCTATGGCAGCAAGAATGAACAATCAGTACGAAGAACGCCTGGGAACGGAGCGGATGCTTCCTCTCATTTTCAAAATGGCTTTACCGGCAGTGGCCGCGCAGTTCGTCAATCTCCTCTATAATATAGTAGACCGTATTTATATCGGTCATATACCGGAAATCGGGACAAATGCATTGGCGGGAGTAGGAGTGACTACTTCCATTGTAATTCTGATTTCTTCTTTTTCGGCTATTGTGGGGGCCGGAGGTGCGCCGCTGGCTGCCATGGCACTGGGACAAGGCGACCGGGTGCGTGCGGGGAAATTCTTAGGCAACGGTTTCATGCTGCTGATTCTGTTTACCGTGCTGACTTCGCTGGTATCCTATTTGTTTATGGAGCCTATCCTTCGGTTTGCGGGGGCATCTGCCGTTACACTCCCCTACGCAGAAGATTATCTTTCAGTGTACTTGCTGGGTACCTTGTTTGTGGAAATCTCTACCGGACTCAATACGTTCATCAATTCACAGGGGCGTCCCAATATTGCGATGTATTCCGTCTTGATTGGGGCCTTGCTGAATATTGTGCTCGATCCGATTTTTATTTTCTGGTTTGATATGGGCGTAAAAGGAGCGGCACTGGCCACTATTCTTTCGCAGGCATGCAGCGCCTGGTGGGTGTTAGGCTTTCTATGTTCCGACCGTGCCTCTTTGCGTTTGCAAAAATGTTACCTGAAATTTGACCGCCGTATCGTCGGGGGGATGTTGGCTTTGGGGGTATCTCCCTTCATTATGGCCAGTACAGAGAGTCTGGTAGGATTTGTGCTTAACGGCAGTCTGGAGAAATTTGGCGATATATATGTAGGAGCCCTGGCTATTTTACAGAGTGCCATGCAGCTGGTCAGTGTGCCACTTACAGGATTTGCCCAAGGTTTTGTGCCGGTGGCCAGCTACAACTACGGACATGGTGACCGCCAGCGGGTGAAAGACTGTTTCCGTATTGTACTGACGGTAATGTTCTCTTTCAATTTTGTTCTGATGTTGCTGATGATTTGTTTCCCTACGGTAGTCGCTTCGGCATTTACGAGCGATCCGGAGTTGATTGCCACCGTAGAGCATGTGCTGCCGCTCTTCCTGGCTGGAATGACAATCTTTGGTTTGCAGCGCGCCTGCCAGAATATGTTTGTAGCTCTTGGTCAGGCACGGATTTCTATTTTTATAGCTTTGCTGCGTAAGGTTATTTTGCTGGTACCTCTTGCTCTGGTGCTGCCTCGCTTCTGTGGCGTGGAAGGTGTATTTATGGCCGAAGCAGTTTCGGATGCTACGGCCGCCATCTGTTGCACATTGCTCTTTTTCTGGCAGTTCCCGAAGATACTTCGCAAGATGCAGAATCTGGTACAGAACTAATTTTACGATTCCGATAGGTAAATTGTTTGAAACACAGAGAGATAAAGTGGTAAATGCTTAATCGTATTCTCTGTTTCACAGTGTGGGATACAAAAACCACACTGTGGGATACATATTTCACACTGTGAAATACAAATCCCGCAGTGTGAAACAGAGAATTCTTCGAAGCGTTCTGAATTATGCTTTTCGGAATTTGTAATTATATGTCGGGGGAGGTGCAATTTCCTGATAGAAATTATCGGCTACGCTATAAATCTTTATAACTTTGTCCTCCAAGCGTATCGTGGCTATGATTGAGGTGGCTTAAAATGCAGAAACGAATACGGTTGTGTTTCCGGACTTCCTAGCTCGGTGTGTAAGTTTTATTTATTGAAAACCAAGTCTTATAAATGAAAAATATAATAGAGAGTATCAGAAAGCAATATCCGGTGTCCGATTTGACCATAAAGGAACTTGAATCCTATTTAACACCTTGCAGCTTTCCTAAAAGGTATCAACTTATTAAAGAAGGTATTTATTGTAAGTATGCTTATTTTATAGAGAAGGGTATCTTAAGAGCCTATTGGGTGGTCGATGGAGAGGAATACACTACCTCGTTCGGAGCAGAGGGATGTATTGTTTTCAGCATGGATGAATTATATTACAACAAAAAAAGTGAGGAATATGTGGAAACGCTGGAGGAAGTGGAAGCCTACAGAATCAATATAAGTGACCTCAAAAATCTTATGGAAACCAACTTGGAGTTATGCAACTGGGGGAGAATCATACATCAGAATGAATACAGACGGTTGCACAGAAGCCATAAAGAGAGGTTGTCATTGCCGGCAAAGGAGCGTTATGAAGAGTTTCAGAAACAATTTCCGGAAATATGCAAAAAGGTAAATCTGAAATACATTGCATCCTATTTAGGAATCACCCTTTCTACCCTCAGCAGGTTGCGAAGCAAAAGACCGTAATTTGATTTAGGACAAATTTTTAATGGATGAGATTCCCTATCTTTGCACAATATATGAATTGTAAATCCTAATCCTTTTTATTTATCTCAATATGAATCATCGAATCTCATCTTCAGCTTTTGCAGATACAAAACCGCATTATGAACTTCTTGACGGGTTAAGAGGGGTGGCCGCACTGCTTGTGGTGTTCTATCACATTTTCGAAGGTTTTTCTTTTGCCGGAGGAGGTACCCTCATTACTGTCATTAATCACGGTTATCTGGCCGTCGATTTCTTCTTTATACTTTCAGGTTTTGTCATCGGATATGCATACGATGACCGGTGGAAGAAGAACATGACATTAAAAGGCTTTTTTAAGCGGAGACTTATCCGACTCCATCCGATGATTATTATGGGGGCGATAATCGGTTGCATTGCTTTCTTTGTGCAAGGGGGAGTGAAATGGGATGGTACACATGTAGCTACCTCCGCGGTCATGCTGGCACTCTTGCTTGCAATGTGCTTTATTCCGGCTTATCCGGGAGCCGGGTATGACGTACGCGGAAACGGAGAGATGTTTTCCTTGAACGGACCGAGCTGGTCATTGTTCTTTGAATATATAGGTAATATACTTTACGCTCTTTTCATTCATCGTTTGAGTAATAAGGCACTGACAGTATTGGTCATACTGCTCGGTTTGGGGCTTTCCTGGTTTGCTTTGTTTGATGTGGTAGGTTATGGCATGATAGGAGTGGGCTGGACGCTCGACGGACTGAACTTTTGGGGAGGTATGCTGAGAATGCTGTTTCCTTTTACGTTAGGTATGCTGATTTCAAGAAATTTCCGTCCGTTCAAGATTCGAGGCGCATTCTGGATTTGCAGCATTATCCTGTTGGGACTTTTCTGTGTGCCTTATATCGAAGGTAAGTCACCTGTATGCTTGAATGGCGTGTTCGAGATGATATGCATTGCGGTGGTATTTCCTCTATTGGTGTGTATGGGGGCATCCGGCAAGACAACAGACAAGCAGTCGACCGCTATCTGTAAGTTCCTGGGAGATATATCTTATCCGCTTTATGCCATTCACTATCCTATTATGTATGTATTCTATTCATGGCTTATCGAGAAACAGTTGTATACGTTGGAAGAAACCTGGCCTATGGCCGCTGCCGTATATTTCGGAAGTATCGCATTGGCATACTTGTGCCTGAAGCTCTATGATGAACCCGTGAGAAGGTGGCTTGGAAATAAGTTTGTGAAATGAAAATGAATAATTTCTAAGTGATATACAATAAATCTCCCCAAATGTCTGAGTTTTTGTATCTGACATTTGGGGAGATTTTGTAATGCATTATAATTATGCTTTAAAAGGCTTACGGAATTTACATCCGTTCTTCCACTGAGAGCATCCGTAGGCTGTCTTTCCCTTGATAATGATGCCCGTGCCGCATACGGGACAGGCTTTTCCTAAGATGCTGTCATCGGCAGGCAGGTTGTCTTCTTTAGGTGCTTCGGGAGTGGCTGCTTTCTTGCTGGCCCGTGGCTTGCGGGGAGCCGCTTTTTTCTTAGGCTCTTCTTCACCATTTTTAGGGGTAGCTGCTTTTTTCAGCGGAATTTTAGGGCTGTCATCAGTCGTAACGGTTACACGGCGATTGCTGTTGTCACGCAGTACGCTGTAAACTATTTCGGTGACCATCTGCTTCAATTCAGCTAAGAAGGTACCTGCATCGTAACTTTTTCGTTCGATTTCGCGCAATTTCTTTTCCCAAATACCGGTTAGTTCGGCCGATTTCAGGAGTTCTTCGTGAATTAGCTGAATCAGTTCTACTCCGGTAGGAGTAGCAATCAGGTTTTTGCGTTCCTTGCGGATGTAATGCCGTTTGAATAAGGTCTCGATAATGGCTGCACGGGTAGAAGGGCGACCGATACCGTTTTCTTTCAGGGCATCCCGCAGTTCATCGTTGTCCACCAGCTTTCCGGCAGTTTCCATGGCACGCAGCAGGGTGGCTTCGGTGTAGGGACGAGGCGGCTGTGTCCATTTCTCGTTGAGCATCGGGCTATGCGGGCCGCTTTCTCCTTTGGTGAAAGCAGGCAATACGCTTTCTTCCTCGTTTTCCTTCCCTTCTTCCGGAATGTCCTTGGCAAAGATTACGCGCCAGCCGGGTTCCAGAATCTGCTTTCCGGTTACCTTGAACTCTATCTGGTCTGCTTCACCGATGACGGTCGTGGTAGAAAACTTACAATCCGGATAGAACACGGCGATGAAGCGGCGGGCAATCAGGTCGAACACCCGTTTTTCCATGTCGCTGAGGCCCTGCGGTTGTACCCCGGTAGGGATGATAGCATGGTGGTCGGTCACCTTGCTGTTATCGAATACTTTTTTCGATTTAATCAGTGGTTTTCCGCTTAATGCCGTCGTGTAAACGGCATAGTCTTTCAACCCCTCCAGAATTTTAGGGCACTTGGGATAAATGTCGTCACTCAGGAAAGTGGTATCCACACGCGGATAAGTAGCCACCTTCTTTTCATATAATGACTGGATGAGCTGCAAGGTCATGTCGGCCGAGTAGCTGAATTTTTTATTACATTCCACCTGCAAAGAGGTCAGGTCGAACAGGCGGGGAGGCGCTTCCGTTCCTTTCTTGGAGCTGACTTCGGTTACGGTAAAATCTACATTCCGGATGCGTTCCAGCAGCTCCTTACCGGTCTGTTCGTCGGTAATCTGCGGAATACCACGGTTGGCATCGGGTTGTGTTTTCTTCTTGGCCGAAGGGTTCTCTTTTTCTTTTTCAGCCTCTTCAGCCAGTTCCTCATCGCTCTTTCGTACGATGGCCGAGAACACCGTATCGCGGTAGACCGTCTTCAGTTCCCAGTATTGCTTGGGTACGAAGTGTTCTATTTCCTGCTGTCTTTTTACAATCAGGGCCAGAGTCGGAGTCTGTACTCGTCCGATGGAAAGTACCTGTTTGTTCTGTCCGTATTTCAAGGTGTATAGTCGGGTGGCATTCATGCCCAAAGTCCAGTCACCGATGGCGCGGCTCAGTCCGGCTTCGTAGAGCGGCTGGAACTCAGTCTGGTCTTTCAGGTTGGCAAATCCGTCGCGTATAGCCTCTTCCGTCAGTGAGGAAATCCAGAGTCGTTTGACCGGACATTTGGCACCGGCCTTTTGCATTACCCACCGCTGGATGAGTTCTCCTTCCTGGCCGGCATCCCCGCAGTTGATAATCATTTCAGCTTCCTGCATCAGCTTTTCGATGATGTGAAACTGCTTTTCAATTCCGCTGTCGTTTATCAACTTGATTCCGAAGCGGGGAGGAATCATGGGCAGGCTGCTCAAGCTCCAGCTTTTCCACGAGGGAGTATATTCATGCGGTTCTTTCAGGGTACACAGATGACCGAATGTCCAGGTTACCTGGTATCCGTTTCCTTCAATGTATCCTTCTTTTCGGTTTTTGGCTCCCAGCACATCGGCGATGTCGCGTGCCACGCTGGGTTTTTCGGCTATGCAAACTATCATGGTCTTTCTTTCAATACGGAGCAAAATTACGTAAAGTTGCCTGAATAGAAAAATAAAATCTTTATCTTTGGACAGAAATGACTGACAACCTTTCTTTTGGCAAGGTTTTTGCTAAAGAATTAGTATAACATTTAAATGAAGAAATTATGTTGATTTGGATTGTATTTATAGGTATTGCGATTATCAGTTACCTGGTTCAGGCAAACCTGAAGAGTAAATTTGAAAAATATTCCCAGATGCCGTTGACTAATGGCATGACAGGAAAGGAAGTGGCGGAGAAGATGCTGCGTGACAATGGTATTTACGACGTGACGGTGACCAGTACATCGGGTATGTTGACTGACCATTATAACCCGATGAACAAGACGGTAAATTTGAGTGAAGGAGTTTACGGTAGTGCAAGTGTGGCGGCTGCGGCAGTGGCTGCTCACGAGTGCGGACATGCGGTACAGCATGCACGGGGATATGCGCCTTTGCGTATGCGTTCGGCTTTGGTTCCGGTAGTACAGTTCTCTTCTTCCATCGTATCTTGGGTGTTGTTGGCAGGTATTTTGATGGTCAACTCTTTTCCGCAGCTGCTGCTTATCGGTATCTGTCTGTTTGCCATGACCACGTTGTTCAGTTTCATTACCCTTCCGGTAGAAATTGATGCAAGCCGTCGGGCACTGGTATGGTTGAGTAGTGCTGGAATTACCAATGCGTTTAATCATCAGCAGGCTACGGATGCCTTGAAGTCGGCTGCCTATACGTATGTCGTAGCTGCCTTGGGTTCACTGGCTACGCTGATTTACTACGTAACGATTTATATGAATCGTCGCGAGTAAGCATGAAATCCTTTCGTTTTGTGTGCGGAAGGTAGAAATTTTATTCGTATTTTTGCCTCGTTAATTTAAAGACTGATTCATTATGGCAACAAAACCAAGTATACCTAAAGGAACAAGAGACTTTTCGCCAGTAGAAATGGCGAAACGTAACTATATATTTAACACGATTCGCGAGGTGTTCTATTGCTACGGCTTTCAGCAGATAGAGACTCCTTCCATGGAAAACTTGTCTACCTTGATGGGTAAGTACGGGGAGGAAGGCGATAAGCTGCTTTTCAAGATTCAGAATTCGGGTGACTATTTTTCTGGACTGACAGATGAAGAACTGTTGAGCCGCAATGCAGCAAAATTGGCCAGCAAATTCTGTGAAAAAGGTTTGCGATATGACCTGACGGTTCCTTTTGCGCGTTACGTGGTAATGCACCGTGATGAAATCACTTTCCCGTTTAAGCGTTTCCAGATTCAGCCGGTATGGCGTGCCGACCGTCCGCAGAAGGGACGTTATCGTGAATTCTATCAATGTGATGCCGACGTGGTGGGCAGTAACTCTCTGCTGAATGAGGTGGAACTGGTGCAGATGATTGATGCCGTGTTCCAGAAATTCGGTATCCGTGTTTCCATCAAGATTAACAACCGCAAGATTCTGACAGGTATTGCAGAAATCATCGGAGAAGCCGATAAGATTGTAGACATCACAGTGGCCATCGACAAACTGGATAAAATTGGTTTGGACAATGTAAATGCGGAACTGGCATCAAAAGGTATTCCCCAGGAAGCCATCGATAAGTTGCAGCCGATTATCCTGTTGAGCGGTTCGAATGAAGAGAAGTTGGCTACGCTGAAGAATGTGCTGGCTGCAAGTGAGATTGGCTTGAAGGGAGTAGAAGAAAGTGAATTTATCCTGAAGACGATTGCCGGACTGGGTATTCAGTCGGAAGTGGAACTGGATTTGACACTGGCTCGTGGACTGAACTATTATACGGGTGCTATCTTTGAAGTGAAGGCGCTAGATGTACAGATTGGTAGTATCAGTGGAGGTGGCCGTTACGATAACCTGACCGGTGTGTTCGGTATGGAAGGTATGTCGGGAGTGGGTATCTCATTCGGTGCTGACCGTATTTACGACGTACTGAACCAGTTGGATTTGTATCCGAAAGAAGCGGTGAACGGCACACAGTTGCTGTTCGTCAACTTTGGTGAAGCTGAGGCTGCGTATGTATTGCCGGTATTGGCGCAGGTACGTGCGGCTGGTATCCGTGCAGAAATCTATCCGGATGCTGCCAAAATGAAGAAACAGATGAGCTATGCCAATGCAAAGATGGTACCGTTTGTAGCCATTGTGGGTGAAAATGAAATGAAAGAAGGAAAAGTCATGCTGAAAAATATGACGAGCGGCGAACAGTCGCTGGTTACTCCGGAAGAACTGGTAGCTGCCATCAACGGATAAGCGTGAGCGATTAATCATAAATAAAAAGAACACGGGTTTCACGGAAGAAGGCAGAAGAGTCAGATGCTTCGGACTTCTGTTTCGTGAAACCTGTGTTTTTTATAGGTGTTTCTAAAATTAGTAGAGAATATGGAAATTGTATATTGGGTTGTTGGCGTGATAGTAGGAGGACTGCTGGGTTATTTGTGGGCTGCGAGGAAGTCCGTTTCTTTGCGGTCGGAGTTACAGATGAACCAACAGCATGCCCAGGATTTGCTGAAGGCGGAAAAAGAACGTGCTGAATTGCTGATAGAGCAGTACCGGAAAGAAACAGAGAGGCTGCGTGGACAGGTCGATGAACTTTCCGGGAAATGGGCAGAGACTGGTCGGGCACTGGCTACTTCACAGGCAGAGCGTCGCAATCTGGAAGAACGGCTGGAGAACCAGAAAGAGGAAGTGGAGAAGTTGCGGAAGCAACTGAATACGGAGTTTGAGAATATGGCCAACCGGATTTTCCAGCAAAAGACGGAGGCATTCAACCGGCTTAGTTCGGAAACCCTGAGTAATTTGTTGAAACCTTTCGGAGAGAATTTGAAAGAATTCAAGCATCAGGTGGAAGAAGTGTACGATAAAGAATCCAAGCAACGCTTTTCTTTGGAAGACCGTATCAAGGAACTGATGCAGCTGAACAAACAGATTAGCGACGATGCCAACAACCTGACTCGTGCCTTGAAAGGAGATTCCAAGATGCAGGGAAACTGGGGTGAAATGATATTGGAGACTATCTTGGAAAACTCCGGTCTGAGAGAAGGTGAAGAATATTTCCGTCAGGAATTCTTGAAAGATGAACATGGTGAACCGCTCAAAAACGAGTTGGGACAGCGGATGCAGCCTGATGTACTGGTGGTGTATCCGGATAACCGTCAGGTGATTATTGACTCAAAAGTATCGCTTACGGCATACGCAAGCTATGTAGCTTGTGAGGATGCTGTGCAGCGTGAACAGTACTTGAAAGCACACCTGGCTTCTGTGAAAGCCCACATTGATGAGTTGAGCCGGAAGGATTATTCCAGCTACAATGTCTCTTCATTGGATTTTGTGATGATGTTCGTGCCGAACGAACCGGCTTATCTGTTGGCATTGCAGGCCGATCCGGACATTTGGAATTATGCTTACCAGAAAAAAGTCGTGTTGATTAGTCCGACCAACCTGATTGCAGCGCTTCGGTTGGCCTTGGATTTATGGAAGCGGGAGTATCAGGCGAAAAATATTCAGGACATCATCAAGCGAGGAACGGTGCTTTATGAGAAACTGGTAGGATTTACCGAGACTTTCGAAAAGATTGGAGATTCTTTGCAGGCAGCTTCCACGGCTTACAAGAATGCGTTGGGGCAGCTTTCGCAGGGAAAAGGCAACCTGATTCGGCAGGCGGATATGCTCACGGAATTGGGCATCACTTCGAAAAAGAAGTTCTCCTCCCGTATTCGGCAGGAAGCGGACAAAGGCATCACACCGGTGACTCCTGCAAGAGATTTGTTCTCGGAATCGGAAGAACAATAAAAAGAAGAAGCTCCATGGCCTTGAGTAGAGTGTGCCATGGAGCTTCTTTTTTGTCTCATATTGGGATTAAAGTTTTACAGTGTATTGCTTGGTAGCTCCTGCATAAATTCCAGTTTGGCTGAAGTCGGCTGTGAGCGCTTGTTTCTTTTTGCCGATTTTCAGTTCCACTTGAATGGGCGACTGAGTTTGTCCTGGGTCGGCAATATGCAGATTGGCCGATTTAGCGTTGATGTCTTTTACCATCAGTACGCATGGTTTGTCTACGGTAACACTCAATTCTTTATGTTTGAAAGTACCAGCTTCGAAGAAAGTCACCATCCAGACATTCAGTTTGGTATTCCGAACAGCCTGTACTTTTGCATTGTTCGACAGAATTTCGATGGCATTCTCTTTCTGATAGGCTTCCATCTCTTGTGCGGAAGTTTTTCCCGGCACTACGATATAAGCGTATGAGCCGTCTTTCGGACCCACACCGTGGTTGATACCCAATGTGAAGACATCCATCTTTTCTTCTTTTTTCGACTTGCTGGTGTTGATGTCATACCAGCGTCCGCTCTGTGTCTGGGCTGTCAGGAACACTTCTTCTTTCTGTGGGAAGAAGTAGCCGATTTTGTCATGCAATACCCACTGCGGGGCTTGCAAGGTATAGCTTCCGTTTGCTAAGGTCTCTTCTTTACTTCCCTTGTCAACTAAGATGCCGTCTTTCAAGAAGCACTGGTTGACAGTGGTGTGAACCGGATAAGTGGAAGTGGATTGTATACCAGCTCCCAGACATACCACTTCGTTATCAAAGAAGTACCAGCTTTTCTTGGCTCCGGTGTTTACTTCTGGATTGGTATCCATGTAAGCGTATGCCGTAGCCCCATAAATACTGTCAGAAACTCCACCGGCGTATGTGGAAGTACCTAACACGCCCCATGCTTTCGGATCCATCGGTATTTTTTCCACTTGAGGAGCGGTAGTACCCGGAATATGGCACCAGTTCCATACTGGGAAGATGTTGAAATACTCATCTCCTGTTTGTACAATGTTGGTACATCCGTCGGACATGAAATAGGTTTTCAGGTTTTCTTTGTTGCCGTATTCACATTTCTTCGTGCGTGTAGAAGCCAAACGTACGTCAAAGTTATACTGAGGACGCACATGTAATGAGTAGTCACCCCGGAAATAATGGGTATGTGAAGCGGTTACCTGATAGTCAGCAGGCTGCTTTCGGTTCAGGCGGGCGATGATGGCTTTGTATTCATCGGCATGAGCCGGATCGATGTCAATCATTCGCTGGGCATAGGTGATAGTGTTTCGTTTGTTCAGCAATCCCGGACGGCTTACACTGCGTCCTACCACGTCGAACGACATATTCTGGCCACGTACGGTACGGTAGTAAGTTTCGCGCATGAACTTGCTGAGCAGCTTCACTTTCTCTTTATCCAGTTGATATTGTGTGCCCAATGCATAGGAAGCTACCTGGGTAACACCTTTAAGAATTTCATCTCCATAGCCTCCGATGTAAAGCTGTTCTCCGTGCTGGAAATAGCTGTTGTCATGTTGGAATCCTTCTTCTGTGGTATATACCACCGGATTGAAAACGTTGTCGATAGCCGTTTTTAAATCGGCTTCATTCTGTGTCAGACAAGAACGGTAAATCCAGTGTAGAGCAATATCTGTACGGTTGGCGCCTGTCCATTTAGCCGGGTCTCCGCCTGTTTCCTGAATTCGTTTCAATATTTTTGTTTCCAGTTCTTGCGGAATCTGTTTTTTTCCGATGCGCATTTGAATGAGCAGCACACCGAGTTTCTGTGGTTCGGAAATCTGATTGTGCCACCAGTTGTCACTTTCAGAATCTACGTCATACCAGTATTCTAATCCTTTGACGATTTTCTGATATAAATCTTCGTTCTGATAGTATTTGTTCTTTTCGTTGGTATATGCGTAGACAAAATCCGACAAACGTTCAATGTGTTGAATCGGAGTCCAGTTGGTCATCTGGGTATCATCATAATCAATGTCACTAAATGAGCCGTTTTCCTGAAACAAAGCTAAATTTTTGTCAATGGAAGGATTTTTAATAGTCGTATGCCGGATTTTTTCCATAAACATTTCGTAGTCATTGTTCTGTTGATTGGGCGTTTGTGTAAGAATGGAAGCCCAACCCGTAGCCATTGTGCAGGAAAGTGCAGCGGCTAAAGTAAGTGTTTGCAGAGGTCTGTTCATATATTTATTATGTTAGGTTTAGGTGGTAAAGATAATTATTTTTCGATATATCTCCAATAACGGAAGTTTGTTTGCGTGTAAGGCTGGATGCCAGAACTGTCAGTAGAACGGCCATTCCTGTCAGTTTGCTCATGTCAGAATGTCAGTCTTTTGTTTTGGCACGCTTTTCGCAGAGAGATAGATGCTTTAACGCATTTGATAAACGATAAAATATAAACTAAATTATAGCATTATGAACATTAAACCATTAGCAGACAGAGTCCTGATTCTTCCGGCTCCTGCAGAAGAAAAAACAATCGGTGGTATCATTATTCCTGACACAGCGAAAGAAAAACCGTTGCAGGGTGAAGTAGTGGCTGTTGGCCATGGCACTAAAGACGAAGAAATGGTCTTGAAAGTAGGTGATACTGTATTGTATGGTAAATATTCTGGTACTGAAATCGAATACGAAGGTGTGAAGTATTTGATGATGCGTCAGAGCGATGTACTGGCAGTTTTGGGATAATTTAGGTAATTAACGAATTTAAGATTAGAAAGGAAATTCACTATGGCAAAAGATATTCTCTTCAACATTGACGCTCGCGATCAGTTGAAAAAAGGTGTAGACGAATTGGCTAATGCAGTGAAAGTAACACTGGGCCCGAAAGGTCGTAATGTAATCATCGAAAAGAAATTCGGTGCTCCTCACATTACAAAGGATGGTGTAACTGTAGCAAAAGAAGTGGAATTGAGCGATCCGTTCCAGAACACAGGTGCTCAGCTGGTAAAATCAGTTGCTTCTAAGACGGGTGATGATGCGGGTGACGGTACAACTACTGCTACTGTATTGGCTCAGTCAATCGTAGGTGTTGGTTTGAAGAACGTAACTGCCGGTGCAAATCCGATGGATTTGAAACGTGGTATCGATAAGGCTGTGGCAAAAGTTGTGGAATCTATCAAGGCTCAGTCTGAAACAGTAGGTGATAACTATGACAAGATTGAACAGGTTGCTACTATCTCTGCAAACAACGATCCGGTTATCGGTAAGTTGATTGCGGATGCAATGCGCAAAGTTTCTAAAGACGGTGTCATCACTATCGAAGAAGCTAAGGGTACAGATACTACAATCGGTGTGGTAGAAGGTATGCAGTTTGACCGTGGTTACTTGTCTGCTTACTTTGTAACTGATACTGAAAAGATGGAATGCGTGATGGAACATCCGTATATCCTGATTTACGATAAGAAGATTTCTAACTTGAAAGATTTCTTGCCTATCCTGGAACCGGCTGTACAGAGCGGACGTCCTTTGTTGGTTATCGCAGAAGATGTAGACAGCGAAGCATTGACTACTTTGGTAGTTAACCGTCTGCGTGGTCAGTTGAAGATTTGTGCTGTGAAGGCTCCGGGCTTCGGCGACCGTCGTAAGGCTATGTTGGAAGATATTGCCGTATTGACAGGCGGTGTAGTTATCAGCGAAGAAAAAGGTTTGAAACTGGAACAGGCTACACTCGAAATGTTGGGTACTTGCGACAAGGTAACTGTTTCTAAGGAAAACACTACTATCGTAAACGGTGCAGGTCAGAAAGAATTGATTCAGGAACGTATCAACCAGATTAAGGCTGAAATCAAGAACTCTACTTCTGACTACGATAAGGAAAAATTGCAGGAACGTCTGGCTAAATTGTCAGGTGGTGTAGCAGTTCTTTACGTAGGTGCTGCCAGCGAAGTAGAAATGAAGGAAAAGAAAGACCGTGTAGATGATGCCTTGTGTGCAACTCGTGCCGCTATCGAAGAAGGTATCGTACCGGGTGGTGGTGTAACTTACATCCGTGCCATCGACGCATTGGAAGGCTTGAAAGGTGACAATGCAGATGAAACTACAGGTATCGAAATCATCAAGCGTGCCATCGAAGAACCGCTTCGTCAGATTGTAGCTAACGCTGGTAAGGAAGGTGCAGTTGTAGTACAGAAAGTACGTGAAGGTAAAGGTGACTTCGGTTACAATGCCCGTACAGATGTATACGAACACTTGCATGCAGCCGGTGTAGTTGATCCTGCAAAGGTTACTCGTGTAGCATTGGAAAATGCCGCTTCTATCGCAGGTATGTTCCTGACTACAGAATGTGTCATCGTAGAAAAGAAGGAAGAAAAACCTGAAATGCCGATGGCTGCTCCGGGAATGGGTGGCATGGGCGGTATGATGTAATCTTCCCCTTTCAGATATAAAGTAAATCCCAGTCGGAATTTCCGGCTGGGATTTTTTGTGTGTTAGAGAGATTAAGAGAGAATTAATTGTAGCCGTTATTTTGCTTGATTACTTCGTTTGACTCATCTATTACAGATTGTGGAATCGGGAGTAAATGATGCTTAGGCATTGTAAAACCAGTTACTACTTGAATATAATTAATTGCTTCATTTAATACTCTATAGTAAGGATATAAATTACCGCTTTTATTAAGTCCTGTATGGCAGGTTTCTACCAGTTCGTTCCCATCCAATGATTGTATAGGCTCCAACCATTCGAAAGACTCTCTTACAAAAGTAAGTGCTTCAATGGTTTCTTGGGGATTACTATCCTTGGCACTAATAGCTAAAATCAGTTTGCTTTCTATATCAGCGTAGCCATTTTGGATAGTACTTCGGATGTTTTCGTATGCATCAATATATTCTCCAGCTAACATGTGTACTTTCGCCAGTAGGAAGCTTGTTTCATTTTTTAATTCGTTAGGACAAGTTTCTTTATACTGTTTGAGATTTGAAATCAGTTGGTCTTTACTTTCATCGGCGGATATGAAGTTGCTTCCTGATTTGAACATTGTTCCGAAATAAGCATAAAGGTCTACTTTAATGCGATAGACACCAAGTTGAATTGTCTGTTTGGCCGTGGAGTTGTCAGCCAGTCCGTTCAGCAGTTTCTCTCCGGTTTCTAATGTGTTGAAAGCTGAGGTATAGTAAATATTTGCTAAGGCTTTCATGCTCTCGTCACTTTCGTATGGAGAGCCGCCGTAACCTGTGATGAGCTGCATCTCTATATTTAAGAGTTCATTGTTGTAATCTTGCAGGGCATTGTTCCATTCAGTCAGTGCGGTCTCTGTTTCATTGACAGCAATCATATAGCAGGTTTCAGTGAGGTTACTTTCTGGGCGCCCTTTATAATTTAAGTAGTAAATATAAGGCTCACCACTTACTTTATCTACTTCGTTTATTTCTCCGTCTCCGTTGAGGTCAACATAGGATAAGTTTCCGTTTTCTGTCATTCCTGCGAGCAGGTATCCGTCAGCGAGATTGGAATGACCTTCTTTGTGGAGGTGTAGGCCAGTGTGTCACAGTTGTGTGAAATTACAGCTGTGCCTGTGGCATCAGTGGTGTATGTACCGATTTCAGCTCCGGTATTTCCGTTCTTTGCTGCAATGGTTACGTTTTCCAGCGGTTTATATCCTTTGTCTATGAGGTTTACTTTGATTGTGGTCTGATGCTTGTAGGTGACAGGTTTTTCCATTATCGGAATTACTTCAGGAACTACATATACAAAGCTGTTTCCGGCAGGAATGGCATTGCCTTCAATCTTGACTCCATTAATCAGTACGTCATTCTCGGAGCGCGTCACATAGAGCGTTTCGTTGCTGATGCTTGTCAGGGTCATGCCGTCTGTCAGGTCTTCTTTCGCATAGCTTCCTTTGGCGATGTGGTTTCTGATGGAAGCGGAGTCAAGCTGGGCGGTGCGGCTTGCTGTGTTTGGGTTCTTTACGGCAAATACGGTCAGTTGGTTTTCGTTCAGGTCGGCCACATCTACCTGTTTCAGCATGTCTACGAACTGGCTGATTTCCGGCTGGCTTTCCAGTACTTCTACAATTTTCTGCACTTCTTCCTGTCCTTTGGAAGGAGGAGGTTCTGGGGTAGGGCTGTCTTCGTCACCGCATGCATTCAGGATGCATAAAGAGAAGATACCTAACAGATAATAAGCTAATGTTTTCATACGTATTTTAATTTAGAAGTTATTTTATTTTCTCGCAGGCTTCCATAAATCGGGCAGTCGCTTCTTCGTAGTTCTTTTTCAAGTCATCAGACAGGTTCTTTTTCCAATCGGAAAGGGTGATACCATTTTCTTCACAGCACTTATCAATGTTCTTGCTAGTTTCTGCCATAATCTTCATGGCTTCTTGCGGACTGGGGTTGTCTTTGATTTGGGCAGTCGCATCCTCAATCAGGTTCATGATTTTGTCATACACAGGGTCTGAAGCCGATGGAGCAACGGTTTCCTGGCTCGTTTCATCAGAGGCGGATTTTTGTGCGTTTCCGGAACAAGCTTGTACGGCCAGCAACATAAAGCAGGCCATTCCCAAATAAATCAGTTTTTTCATGGTAGCAGATAATTTAGGTGAAACATAAACATAAAATAAAGCAATACTTATTTCAGCGGAATACTGAGGTAGCCTTTCGACAGGGCTTTAATAACCAGGTCGGTGGCATTCTTAGCCCCGAACTTCACCATCAGGTTTTTCCGGTGCCATTCTACTGTATTCTCTGAAATAAAGAGACATTCGGATATTTCGTGTGTACTCATGCCTTTGGCTATGGCCTTCAGTACATCCAGTTCCCGAATGGTAGGAGCAGAATCGAGGGTGTCGGGTGTGTGCCCGATTTTATCTTTTTCTTTATAGAGTTTTTGAAATTGCGGACAGTAATATTTTTTCCCTTTTAAAACTACTTGTAAGGCTTTTTGAATGTATTCTCCAGCAGAAGACTTGAATACCACGGCGTCAATGTCAGGGTGTTTCAGTTTGTTGACAATCCAGATTTCCTCGTGCATGGTGCTGACAATAATCCTGGCTTCCGGAGATTTCTGCTTAATTTGATGAATCAGTTCAAAACCATCTATATCAGGCAGGTCCAAATCGATGATATACAGATGAATTGAATGCAGAGCGAGCAAACTGCCCAGTTGTGAACCTGTTTGGGCAGTATAGATGTGTTCTATGCCTTCAGTCTGGAGAAGCAGGCTTTTTAGGCCTTCCAGCACAAGAGGATGGTCGTCTACGATGGCTACATTCAAATTCATGCAATACTTGTCTTTTTATTTGTTAACAAAAGTACGCAACCCTCTTGAGATAATGCCCACGGGAAGCCGTAGTTTTTCTACAGGAAAAGCGGAATAATGATTTGTATTTTTTCTGCTTTAACTGAAATGTGTCCTTTCATTGCCATCACTCTTTCTTTCATAGTTTGTAGCCCGATACCTTTTTCTGAGGTAGAGCTGAATTTACCGTTGTGTGAAATGGTGAGTTCCAGATTCGGAAGTTTCCACTCCAGTGTGAGATGGATTTCCGTGGGGGAGGCATGTTTGAGTGCATTACCGGTAGCCTCCTGAATGATGCGGTAGATGTTCAGACAATAAGTTTCCGGAAGTACAGACCAGTCGCATTCTTCGGGAAGAGTGGTCAGAGTGACTTTGCATGATGCAGAGGTCATCCGTTCTGTATAGTTCTGTAATACTTGCTTTAAAGTTGTTTCCTGGAAGGTAGGAGGAAGCAGTTCGTGGGATACACGTCGGATGTTTTCCCGACTAGTGCGCAGGAGTTCTTTCCACGATTCGTTGAGTGTGGAAGCATTCATCTCGAGTGCATACAGGTCGTTGCAAACACCGTCGTGAAGTTCTTTGGCCAGACGGTTGCGTTCTTTCTCGAGCTCTTTCAGATAGGCACGTGTGGCATTCCGTTCCGTATCGCGTTGCAAGGTTTCGAATTCACGCTTTTGTGCTTCTGCTTCTCTTTTCTGCCGTTCGATACGGAGCTTTTGTTTTTGGATAAAGTAGAGTGAAACGAAGGCCATTATAGCCATCAGGATTAACAGAAACGTAATTTTCAATTGCAGATTCTGCTTTTCCTTTTGACGCTTTTCTTGCAGCTTCTGGTACTCCAGTTTCTTTTTCTGGGTTTCATATTTCACGGAAAGCTCTTCCAGCTGGCGACTTTTTTCTTGCACGAACAACGAATCGCTGAGTGCCTTGGCCAATTCCAGCGTGTGGTAGGCCTGTGGAAAGTCAGATAGTTCCTTGTAGACAAGATGAAGGTTGTTATACACGTCATATTGCAGGAACGGATAATTTTCGATGCCCGGCAGTTGCAGGATTTTCTGTGCAGTCTGAGTGGCAGCCTTCCATTCTTTACGGGTCTGCTGGACATAGAAAAGTACCTGATAGTAATTGACAAGTGCCATGGTAGAGTTGACCTTAGCGGCAAGTGCATTCGTTTGTTCTACCAGTTTCTGGATTTCTGAGGCAGATGCCTGGGTGCGGAACAAGGTCAGCAGATAGTATGTGCGGGCACCAAGTTCCGTTTCGGGCTGTTGCAATTGCTGGGATAGGGCAATGGCTTTAGACAGATAGGTTTTGGCGGCTTCATATTCTTCTTGAGTGATGAAAATGGAAGAACAGACGGTATAAATCTGTGTGCGGAATGACTTATCCTGACATTTATCGGCCTGCTTAACCGCATCTAAGGCGTATTTTACTGCCTGAGCCGGATTCTTCATATCCAAGTAAACCGTAGCCAGGTTGTTGTATAATGTGGTAATTGTCTGTAAGTTGTCTTCGTTGTTTCCGGAAAGAAGAGGCGCATATTGCAGGGCTTTGTCGTAGGCGGCTATTGCTTCGGTGAGTTTTCCGGACGAGCGCAGGTAGACTCCTTGTGAAGTGTAACATGACATCATGGCACAGGTATCCTTTTCTGTCATTGCAAGTTGAAGAGCTTGTTCGATAGCCCATAGGGCAGAATCTACCTTACCTGCCTGATAATAAGTATCGGCCGTTTCTGTCAGTTTTTCTACATCCGGCTTGGGAGTGACGGAAAAAAGAAAGCCGGGAATACACCATAACAAAATGAATAGGCGGTTTTTCATAGGCGGCTGTTATTATGTGTGGCTTTTGCAATGTAGCCAAAAAGTTTGGATTATTCTATAGTTTTGTGTATTTTCATCAAGTTTTTTACGAATTACTAAAAATAATATGGTATGACGAAAGAAGAATTGATGCGTAAGGCTATTGAGTTGTCAGTGAAGAATGTAGCTGAAGGTGGCGGTCCTTTTGGTGCTGTCATTGCAAAGAACGGTGAGATTGTAGCTACGGGAGTAAACCGTGTGACGCCGGATTGCGACCCGACCGCCCATGCAGAAGTAAGTGCCATCCGTGCGGCAGCTAAGAAACTGGGTACATTCGATTTGAGTGGTTGTGAAATATATACTTCTTGTGAACCATGTCCCATGTGTTTAGGTGCAATCTATTGGGCACATCTGGACCGTATGTATTATGGAAATAACAAGCACGATGCGGCAGCTATCGGCTTTGACGATGCCTTTATTTATGAGGAACTGGATTTGAAACCGGCGGAAAGACGTCTGCCCTCAGAAGTTTTGTTGCCGGAAGAAGCTATTCGGGCTTTTCAGGACTGGACTGAAAAAACGGATAAGGTGGAATACTAAAATGATTGGGTAATAAGGCTGTAATGCCTTTATGTTTTTTATGTTTCCCGCAGCGGAACCGTACGTTTTTCATACCGGAAACGTAGGGTTTCGCTGTGGGAAACTTATGTTTTCCTTAGGGGAAACGTAATAAGGATAAGACTGTTTTACAGAAAAGTATGTAACGTTTTCTGTTTACTTTTGTTCTTGTTATTGCTGATTTAGAACTGTAGTGAATTCTCGTTCAAAATTGGGCGTGAAAACGTTTTTTCCTAAATTTTGCCGGATTTCATTCAGTGGCCAGAAACGTCCTCCTGCCAGTTCTTCACTGGGCGAGATGGGGCCGTCGAATACGGTCTTGTGCGAAAATACCAATTCTTTTTCCCGGTCTGATTCAAATACATAATGTGTCAGCAGTTGAGGAGTAAAACCGGAAATGCCGAGTTCCTCTCCGGCTTCCCGTTTCAGTGCCATTTCCACGCTTTCTCCCAGGTCTACATGTCCTCCTACGGAGGTATCCCATTTTCCCGGTTGGATGTCTTTCCATTCCGGACGTTTTTGCAGATATAATTCTCCTTTGCTGTTGAATACATGCAAGTGGACTACCGGGTGCAGCAGCTTGCTGCCGTTGTGGCATTCTCCTCGGGTAGCGGCACCTGTGATGTTTCCTTCTTCGTCTACGATGGGAAACATTTCTTCGCTATTGTCTGTCATTGTTTCTTTTGTTTGGGGTTAGGGAATGAGTAAAGATGAATCTCCGTAACTCAGGAAGCGGAAATCATGCGCCAGCGCGTAATCGTAGATGGGACGCCAGTTTCCTTTCACAAAAGCAGAAACCAGTAACAGCAGGGTGCTTTGCGGCTGGTGGAAGTTGGTGACCATTTTCTTGACGATGTGGTAATTGTATCCCGGTGCAATGATAATTTGTGTACTGGTATGCAGCGCATCGAGCTGGTTCCGGTCCATGTAATCGAGAATCTGTTGCAGGGCTTCTGTGGTACTTAACTCCGGATGAGTTTCGTAGGGTTGCCATTGCTGTACATGCAGTTCCTGCTGGCTGGCATCGGGGTGCTGTGACAAAGTGACACCGATGTAGTAAAGACTCTCCAGTGTACGGACAGAAGTGGTTCCTACCGCCACGGCTTCACCTCCATGTGCCAGGAGCTTCTCTATGGTTCCACGGTTTACGGAGATATATTCCGTATGCATTTCATGGCCTTCTATTTCTTCACTTTTCACCGGTTTGAAAGTGCCGGCTCCGACGTGAAGGGTGACTTCTTCCAAATCCACTCCTTTTTCTTTGAGAGCGTTCAATACGCGTTCCGTGAAATGCAGACCGGCAGTTGGGGCGGCTACGGAACCTTTTATCTTCGAGTAAACGGTCTGGTAAGTTTCCTTGTCGCTTTCCTGTGTTTCCCTGTTCAGGTAAGGAGGAATAGGCAGTTCACCGAAGAACTCCAGAATGTCGGCAAAGGTTACTTCCGGATTGTCCCAGGTGAAATCAATCCAGTGGCTGGTGCCGTGACATTCTCCACGGGTAGCAGTCAGCGTCAGTGTCTTTCCCTTTACTGTCATTTCCTTGTGCAGAGGGCCTTCTTTCCATTTCTTCAGGTTGCCAATCATGCAGAGCCAGGCCGCATGCTGGGTTTGCTGGAAGTTGAGTACATAGTCGTTGGGTTCGATGGGCTCTAGACAGAAAATCTCAATCAGCGCGCCGGTCTCCTTGCGGAAGTGCAGACGTGCCTGAATGACTTTCGTGTTGTTGAAAATCATGAGAGTACCGGGCTCCAGGTAGTCCGGAAGGGAGGTGAAATGTGTTTCACTGATTTGTCCGTGCTGATACACCAGCAGCTTGGACTGGTCGCGGACCGGCAGCGGAAATTTAGCGATGCGTTCATCCGGCAGCGGATAGTTGTAGTCGCTAATCTTTATATGTTTTGTTTCTTCCATGTCGTTTATTTTTTTGCAAAAGTACAACAAATAGCAGAATCCTCCTAACATAATAATTTTTTCGTGGACTTCCTTTTGCAGACTGCTGAATAATTTCCATATTCCGTGGAAAGTCGTTACATTTGTGAGTGTAATAAATTGAAGACAGATTATGAAAATAGGAGATAAAGTACGCTTCCTGAGTGAAGTAGGCGGTGGCATTGTCCGGGGATTTCAAGGAAAGGACATTGCTTTGGTGGAAGGAGAAGATGGTTTTGAAATTCCTATGCTGATTAGGGAGTGTGTGGTGATACAGACCGACGATTATAACATCCCGTTGAAATCTACAGCCAAGCCTTCTGCACCGGAAGTTGAAGAAGAGGAGGAAGAAGAAAAGCCGATAACTTATCGGGCACCCGAAATCCGTGGAAATGACGTACTGAATGTATTTCTGGCGTATGTGCCGCAGGATGTAAAGTCCATATCCTCTACTGCGTTTGATGCCTATCTGGTGAATGACAGTAACTATTTTATTGATTATTTGTATCTTTCAGCAGAGGGTAAGAGCTGGACTTTACGCAGCCGGGGAACGGTGAAACCGAACATGAAGATGCACCTGGAAGAATTTGAAAAGAGTGCATTGAACGGTATGAAGCGCGTGGCCGTACAGCTTCTGGCTTACAAGGATGACCGTACCTTCTTGCTGAAACAGGCGGTGAATCAGGAGTTGCGCATTGATACGGTGAAGTTCTATAAGTTACATACATTCCAGTCTTCCGACTTTTTTGAGGAACCGGCCTTGATTTATGAGATTGTCAAGGATGATGAAGCGGTAAAGCAGGTATATGTTTCGGCTGACGACATCAAGAATGCGCTGTTGCAGAAGAACGTGCAGGACGTACCGGCAAAGTTGCAGAAAAAGCAGCATGTGGTAAAGAATGAAATTGTGGAGGTCGACCTGCATATCCATGAACTGCTGGATGACACTACCGGTATGGGAAATGCCGAAATGCTGAATTATCAGCTGGATGTGTTCCGAAAGACATTGGAGGAATACAAGCAGAAGAAAGGGCAGCGGATTGTGTTTATCCATGGCAAGGGAGACGGTGTATTGCGTCGGGCTATCTTGGATGAGCTAAAACGTAAATACAAGACTTATCAATGGCAGGATGCTTCTTTCCGTGAATACGGTTTCGGAGCTACAATGGTTACAATACATTAAAAGATATGGGAACGTTAAAAGAAATGCTGTCGGCCGACCGTTTTGCGGCTGAAGCAGGAGTGGAGTTACTGGAAATCAGTCCGGGATATGCTAAAGCCCGGATGAAAGTGACTGAAAAGCACCTGAACGCCGGAGGAGTTTGTCAGGGAGGTGCATTGTTTACATTGGCCGATTTGGCATTTGCCGCTGTGGCCAATAGCCGTGGACGTCTGACTTTGTCACTGAATGCCAATATTACTTTTCTGCGTGCAATCTGTGAAGGATATGTGTATGCAGAGGCTACCGAGACGTTTAATCATGGAAGGGTGCCTTTCATTGAAGTGCGTCTGGTGGATGAGCAACAACAGTTGATTGCGGTACTGACTAGTTCCGGATACCGAAAAAGCGAAGAATTGAATATCGACGAACTGGAATAAATTCGGAGTATAGGAGAATATGTCAAACGGAGAATGCGTGTTACTGAAATGGGCATTCTCCGTTTGTGTTTTGGGTTAGATTTGTTCAAGGGCCTGACTCAGGTCGGCAAGCAAATCTTCAATGTGCTCGGTACCGATGGAAAGACGGATGGTAGACTGTGTGATGCCTTGTTCCGCCAGTTCCTGGTCGTTGAGCTGAGAGTGTGTCGTACTGGCCGGATGGATGACCAGCGATTTGACATCGGCTACATTGGCCAGCAGGGAGAATATCTCCAGGTGGTCGATAAAGCGGTGTGCTTCCGTACGTCCGCCCTGGATTTCAAACGTGAAGATGGAGCCGGCACCTTTCGGGAAATATTTCTGATAGAGGGCCGGGGAAGTGTGGTCAGGAAGTGACGGATGGTTGACCTTTTTCACTTTAGGATGGTGCTGCAGGAAGTTTACTACCTTCAGCGCATTCTCTACGTGGCGTTCCACTCTGAGCGAGAGGGTTTCCAGTCCTTGCAGAAGGAGGAAGGCATTGAACGGACTGATGGCGGCTCCGGTATCACGCAACAGAATGGCGCGTATTCGGGTGATATAGGCCGCAGGACCTGCCACATCGGCAAAGCAAAGTCCGTGATAACATGGGTCGGGACTTGTCAGTTGGGGAAATTTACCGGAAGCTTTCCAGTCGAATTTACCGGAATCCACAATGATACCTCCTAATGACGTGCCGTGTCCTCCGATAAACTTTGTGGCAGAATGTATGACGATGTCGGCACCATGTTCAATGGGGCGCAGCAGATAAGGAGTGGCAAATGTGTTGTCAATCAGTAAAGGAATCTGATGACGGTGAGCTATTTCCGCAATGCGGGCGATGTCGACAAGCGTGCAGTTCGGATTTCCTAAACTTTCAATGAATACCGCCTTGGTATTAGGCTGGATGGCCTGTTCCACGTTTTCCGGTTCTTCCGCGTCTACAAAAGTGGTGTGTATCCCACGGCTGGGGAAAGTATGTGCCAGCAGGTTGTAAGTTCCCCCATAAATGGTACGGGCCGATACAATATGGTCACCGGTGCGCGTAATATTTTCAAACGCATAACTGATGGCGGCCGCTCCGGAGGCTACGGCCAAGGCAGCTACTCCTCCTTCCAATGCAGCGACTCGCTGTTCCAGTACACTTTGGGTGGGATTGGTCAGTCGGCCATAGATGTTCCCGCTGTCTTCCAGACTGAAACGGGCAGCCGCATGGGCCGAGTCATGAAAGACGTACGAGGTCGTCTGATAGATGGGGACTGCTCGTGCATCGGTCGTCGGATCGGGATTTTCTTGTCCCACATGTAACTGGAGGGTTTCGAAGTGTAGCTTAGTTCTATCCATAGTCGTAAGTGTGTAAAAGTGATTAAATGATACTGCAAAAGTAGTTTGCGTGGTTATATCATCCAATATTTGCTGAAAATATGGAAAAATGTTCTATATAATGATGGTTTAAAAGAAAAAACTTGTAGATTTGCTGTCGTAAAACAATTCATAATAGAATAATATTCTTATGACAGAAAAACTGGATAAAGTGGATTTGCAGATTCTCCGTACGTTGCAGGAGAATGCCCGGTTGACCACTAAAGAGCTGGCGGCACAGGTTAGCTTGTCGTCTACTCCTGTGTTTGAGCGGTTGAAAAGACTGGAGAGGGAAGGATACATCAAGAAGTACATTGCCGTACTGGATGCCGACAAACTGAATCAGGGATTTGTGGTATTCTGTAATGTCAAATTGCGCCGGATGAATAAAGACATAGCCATGGAGTTCACCCGTATCATTCAGAACATTCCGGAAGTGACGGAGTGCTATAACATTTCCGGCAGTTACGATTATCTGCTGAAAATCCATGCTCCGAACATGAAATATTACCAGGAGTTTATTATTAATGTATTGGGAACAATTGACAGTCTGGGTTCGCTGGAAAGTATGTTTGTCATGGATGAAGTGAAGCATGACTATGGACTGCACATATAGGAGCAGGAAATCCTTTTCTATGTATTTATTCCATAAACAGAATAAAACATAGAATATTATTCTAATTCTATCCGTCTTTAATGGGAAAAACAGTCCGTTTTTTCTAAATATCTTCCGATTGTTGGTGGATAGCACTTTTGCTTGTATCTTTGCCGACAAATTATACAAATGCACTATGAAAGTAATAGATTTGATAAAGAATAGTAAGGAACCCGTGTTTTCCTTTGAGATTTTGCCACCGTTAAAGGGAAACAGTATACAAAAAGTATATCACATCATTGATAAGTTGAGGGAGTTTGACCCTAAATACATCAACATCACTTCACATCACAGTGAGATAGTGTATTTGCCGCAGCCCGACGGAAACCTGAAGAAAACTACGGTACGCAAGCGCCCCGGAACGGTAGCCATTGCCGCAGCCATTCAGAACAAGTATGGCATTCAGGCGGTGCCTCATATCATCTGTAAGGGATTTACGAAGGAGGAAACGGAATATGCCTTGCTCGACCTGAATTTCTTAGGCATTAACAACTTGTTGCTGCTGAGAGGAGATTCCAAGCCACTGGACATTGCAGAAAAAGATTTGTGTCTGTACCATGAGCATGCCACTGATTTACAGGAACAGGTGAACCGTTTCAATCAGGGCATTGGATTGGATGGCTCCAAGATAGAAGGAATTGAAACTCCTTTCTCTTACGGTATGGCTTGTTATCCGGAAAAGCATGAAGAAGCTCCCAATATGGAGTCCGACCTGTTCTACTTGAAAGAAAAGGTACGCAATGGGGCCGATTATGTGGTGACACAGATGTTTTTCGACAACGAGAAATACTATGCTTTCGTAGAGCGTTGTCGTCAGGAAGGTATTGAGGTACCCATTATTCCGGGAATCAAGCCTGTAGTATTTAAGAATCAGTTGAATGTATTGCCTAAAGTGTTCCGCACGGACATTCCTGAAGCCTTTGCTTCTGAACTTCGTAAATGTACGACCGATGAAGAAGTAAAAGCAGTAGGAGTGGAATGGTGCAAGGCACAGTGTAAGGATTTGCTGGCACACGGAGCTCCGGGCCTACACTTTTACACATTCATGGCATCCGACAGTGTATATAAGGTAGCCAAAGAGGTGTATTAACCTCTTTGACTTTTTACATCGCAATCCTTCTTAACCGGATACGCAGGTTGAACAATTCAGCATCTGTGTGCGGGGAAGAGGGATTGTGTGGTTTTATAGTGAGGCTATGTTCTTTTTTGTTTACCGCATCCGGTAGGATGAAATCCTGACGATACGCTTTCTGTTCCTCTGCAGGACGCAACAGATAAGTCGCTTCGTCTTCAAAACGATTATAACTACGAAGAATTACCTGATTCTTTCCTTTCTTCAGTGGAAGAATCACTTTTTCCGTACGGAACTTCGTGCGATACGGATTCAGATGCTTGGCTATCAGTTTTCCGTTCAGATAGACCTCCATTCCATTTCCGGCACCAATTTCCGCCAGAATATGCTGTGAACGCGGGGAGTCTATTTCTCGCATCACATAATAGCTGGATAGAATCGGGCAGGCAACCTTGTCACTGTCTTTATCCGTTTTGGCCCAGGTTTTACCGGATACAGGTGCATGCTGTAAGTCTGCATCCAGTTTCTCTGCCGAATGGAACACTCCGCTGCCGGGGCCACATACGTAGGTATCTCCCCAGGTGGTTCCTGAAAAAGCCGTTTCTTTTATCTCCTTTCCTTTGTCCAGTGTTACGGTGTAGGTCTTTCCATCCAATATCAGGTCTATTTCTCTTCCTGCTTCCTGTGAAGTATAGATAATCTCCAGTTGTTTCAACAGAAGTTGTTCGAAATTCCAGCTGTAGCCCGTAATGCTGCGGTAGTTCGTATAGTAGTCAAAGCAGGAATAGCTGTATTGCGGTGTAGCATTACGCGGAGTAAGTACGGCATTTCTGATGGTTTTTCCTGGGAACGGTTCAATCTTTTTATCGAAGGAAAGAGTTAATACGTGTATGTGTTTATCTTTGTAGGCTGAGGCCGGTACGGTCAATACTACCTCGTCACCATATTGCAGGTAAGTAGCCATTTTCCCGTCTCCTTTCTGCAGAAGATAGCCCGGCATTTGCAGGGTGATTTTTCCATCTGCCGGATATTTCCCAGAGAGAAACAAGTACAGGTGATTGTCTTTGCGTGTCACTTCTCCCCATGTAAACTCTTCCTGGAAAGGAGAAGCCTCTGTCTGATATACAGCGTAGCCATAGCGGGAAAGCCAGTCGCCCACCTGCTCCAACACTTCTTTCTCAAAGTCAACTACTGCTCCGTTGCCCTTCGGACCGATGTTCAGCAGGTAGTTTCCTCCTCTGGAAACTACATTAATCAGGCTCCGTGTCTTTTCACGTACCTTGCTTTCTATGCTTCCCCGGTCTTGCCATGCTCTGTATCCCCAGGTCTCGTCGAACATGGATGCGGCACTTTGCCAGGGAGCATGAAGGGTTTTGTCCGGATAGTCATTGTCTGCCATTACGCAGAAATCATACCAATCGTTGCCCAGGCGTCCGCTCACCATGCAGTCGGGCTGGTATTGGTGTACGAGTTCATACAGTTCCTTACTTTGTGCCGGAGTATTTGCTCCCATATCAAACCAGAGTTCGGAAATCTTTCCATAATTGGTAAGGAGTTCCTTCAGTTGAGCTTTTGAAAAAGCATGGTGTGCTTCTGTAATAAAGTCAGCGTTATGGGGTGACATGGGCGATGCATACGGATAGTGCCAGTCGATAAGCGAATAGTACAGTCCGAACCGCAGTCCATGACGGCGGGCAGCTTCTGACATTTCTTTCACGAAATCCCGTTTGCATGGAGTCGCATCGTATGAGTTGAAGGAAGTAGTAGCCGTTTTGAACAGGCAGAAGCCGTCATGGTGTTTGCTGGTCAGGATAATGGAATGCATTCCCGCCTTTTTTGCCAGTACGGCAATGGAGTCAGCATTAAATTGCATCGGATTAAACTGGCCGGCAATTTTTTCGTAGTCTTTCTTGGAAATTGGGGCAAAAGCCTGAATCTGTTCACTGTATCCATTCTTCACCTGTTTACCCTGCCATACCCCGCCTAATTGTGAGTAAAGTCCGAAGTGGATAAACATGGAATATTTGTCTCCGTGCCATTGGCGGAAGGCTTCTTGAGATACCTGGCCTTTTGCTCCCAGGCCTATCACACACATCAATAGAATGATTAACAGTTTTTTCATGGCTTCTTATTTATGCTCTTTAAGAGCAAAGATAACGAGTTCTTTGTTTTTATACCGCTTTTTTATGTAATTTTGCAGCCGATTTTAAAAACCATTAAAAGTACGTTAAATTAAAATGAAAAAATTATTTCTTTTTGCGTTTATTCTTCTTTCTGTATGCGCAGGAAAAGTGATGGCTCAGAACATTCAGTTGCATTATGACTTGGGTCGTGCCTTGTATAAATCATTGGACGAACGTCCGTGGGTGACTACAACGGTCGAGATGTTCAAGGCAGACAAGTGGGGTAGCACTTATTTCTTTGTCGATATGGATTATACAGACAAAGGAGTGGCATCTGCTTATTGGGAAATCAGCCGTGAACTGAAATTCTGGAAGGCTCCTATTTCTGCACATGTAGAATACAACGGAGGTTTGAAATATGTCAACAATGCCTTCCTGGGAGGTGCTACCTACTCATGGAACAGCAGTGATTTTTCCAAGGTATTTGGCGTACAGGTGCTGTATAAATATATTCAGAAGAATGAGAAACCGCATAACTTTCAGTTGACGGGTACATGGACCCTGAATTTCTGTAAAGAAAAATTTACTTTCAGCGGATTTGCGGATTTCTGGCGTGAGAAACATTTTGATGCAGATGGAAACAACCACGACTTTGTATTCATCAGCGAACCGCAGTTCTGGGTAAACCTGAATAAGTTCAAGCATGTAAACAAAGACTTGAACCTGAGTGTAGGTACAGAATGGGAATTGAGTACGGATTTTGCCGATCGTAACGGATTCTATTTCATCCCGACGCTGGCCATGAAGTGGTCTTTCTAAACCGGTTGAATCATTTAAAGCGATTATAAAATGAAAATGCTGGAAAAATTATTCGGTTTTAACCCTCGTGAGACGCGTGTGCGTACGGAAATCTTGGCCGGAATCACGACCTTCCTGACCATGGCCTATATTTTGGCTGTCAATCCCAACATTCTGGCGGCTACAGGTATGGACAAGGGAGCGCTTTTCACGACAACAGTCATCGCTTCGGCTTTTGCTACGCTGTTGATGGCCTTTTATGCCAAATTGCCTTTCGGACTGGCACCGGGAATGGGGTTGAATGCGTTTTTTTGCCTATACCGTTTGTCTTACGCTGGGCTATACCTGGCAGTTTGCTCTGACTGCCGTACTTTTGGAAGGAATCATATTCATTCTGCTGACGGTAACCAATTTGCGTGAGAAAATCGTAGATGCGCTGCCCTTGAGCCTTCGCAATGCCATTGGTGCAGGTATCGGCTTGTTCATTGCATTCATCGGTTTGCAGAATGCCGGTATCATTGTGAATAACGATGCGACCTTGATTTCATTGGGAAATATTACTTCCGGTTCGGCCTTGTTGGGCATCATCGGCCTTTTGGTTACTTCCATCTTGTTGGTGAAGAAAGTCCGTGGAGCCTTGCTGATAGGAATTTTGCTGACGACCGTCATCGGTATTCCTATGGGATTGACGCATCTGGATGGCGTGTTGAGCACTCCTCCTTCTATCGAACCCATTTTCTTCCAGTTCCAGTGGGAGCATATCTTTACAAAGGAAATGGTGATTGTAGTGTTTACTTTCCTGTTTGTAGATATGTTTGATACCATCGGTACGTTGGTTGGAGTGACTACAAAGGCCGGAATGGTGACAAAAGATGGAAAGATTCCTCACCTGAAGCAAGCCTTTTTGGTGGATGCCATCGGAACAACAGCCGGTGCCATGCTGGGTACTAGTACCATTACCACCTTCGTGGAAAGTGCTTCCGGAGTGGGCGAAGGCGGACGTAGTGGACTGACTTCCTTTGTTACGGCAGTGTGCTTCCTTCTGTCATTGTTTTTGGCTCCGTTCTTTTTGGCAGTACCGGGTGCGGCTACCGCTCCTGTATTGATTCTGGTAGGTCTGATGATGATGTCTTCTGTGAAGAAAGTCGATTTCTTAGATTATTCAGAAGCCATTCCGGCGTTTATCTGCATCATTTTCATGCCTTTGGCTTACAGCATCTCCGATGGAATTGTGTTGGGAATGATCAGCTATGTCTTGATTAATCTGTTGTGTGGACATACCAAGAAGCTTACACTGGCCATGTATATTCTGTCCTTCATCTTTGTCTTTAAGTTCTTCCTGTAAGCTTTTCATTCTATTGGAAATTGTTGCGGAAATGCCTGAGTAGTTACTGCGGGCATTTCCGCTTTTTTTATGCTGTTTCCAGGTACTTTCTTGACGGGGTTTCCTCTCCCTGAAGGGCGTTTTTCCTTGTCTCTCAAAACGCCCTTGTGTTCAATTCAAAACGCCCTTGCGTTTAAGATCAAACGTCCTTGCGTTTTACTTCAAACGCACTTACGTTTTAGGTCAAACGCCCTTGCGTTTTTCTTGCCTGCTTTTTATGCAGAAAATAAGAACAATTTTCTTTACTTTGCATGAAATTGATAACTTTGTGAAACTTATATCTTTTAAATGTTCAATTTTTAATAAGTAACAACATGAATGATTCTTTTTTGGAAACACGACAGGTCGTAAAACGGTATGCCAATCATACGGCGCTGGATGGAGTAAGCATCACGGTGCCCGAAGGACAGGTATTTGGTTTGCTGGGACCCAATGGGGCAGGAAAGACCACGCTGATTCGTATTATCAACCGTATTACAGCTCCCGATGCCGGTGAGGTGTGGTTTGACGGACGACTCTCACGCCCGGAAGATATTTATTCCATTGGCTATCTTCCCGAGGAACGTGGACTTTACAAAAAAATGAAGGTGGGCGAACAGGCCATCTATCTGGCACAGTTGAAAGGATTAAGCCGTCAGGAGGCCAAGAAAAGACTAACCGACTGGTTTGAGCGCTTTGAAATCATGCCTTGGTGGAACAAGAAGCTGGAGGAACTTTCCAAAGGTATGCAGCAGAAGGTGCAGTTTGTCATTACCGTGTTGCATCGTCCCCGCCTGCTGATTTTCGACGAACCGTTTTCAGGCTTTGATCCGGTAAACGCGGAATTGCTGAAAAGAGAAATCCTGAAATTGAAAGACGAGGGACATACCATTATCTTCTCCACGCACAACATGGCTTCTGTGGAAGAAATTTGCGACCATATTGCATTGATCAATCATTCAAAGGTAGTGCTGCAGGGAGCGGTAACGGACATTCGTTCACGTTATAAAAGCAATCAGTATGAACTGACGATGCAGTCTTCGAAGCCTTTGCAGAATTCGGATGCCTTTGAAATTGTCAGCAGTGAGGTGCAGGATGAGCAGACGGTAAACTATAAACTGCGGAAGCTCACTTCCATTTCCAATTCTGAGTTATTGTCACTTGTAGGTGCGCAGGGCGAAATTTGCAAGTTTACCGAATGTATCCCTTCCATGAACGATATCTTTATCCGTACGGTAGAGGGGAAAATCTAATCAAATAAATCTTTCAGTTATGAACAAGATAGGAATTATTATTCAGCGTGAATTCATAAACCGGGTAAGCAAAAAGTCGTTTATCCTGCTTACCATATTGATGCCGTTCATTTTTGCGGCACTTATTTTTGTCCCGTTGTGGTTGTCTACGGTCAAGGGCGGAGACCAGAAACAGGTAGCCGTTATTGATGCCACCATGAAATACCTTCCTCAGTTTAAAGACGATGAATCCTGGCATTTTGTGGGAGTTCCCCAGATGGAAGCCTCTTTTCGAAGTGATTCCACCCTGTTTGATGCCGTAGTAGAGATTAATGCTGACTTGGCTGAACATCCGGAGGCCGTAACGATTTATTCGCGGAAAGAAGTCCCCAACAGTCTTTCGCGTCTGGTAAGTGAGACACTTGACGAGCAGGTGCGTCAGGACAAGCTGCTGCATTATGATATTCCGCAGTTACCTTCCATCATGCAGGATGTGAACCGTAAATTGAATATCCGCACGGTAAAATGGGGAGAAGACGGGAGCGAAAGTGAATCCAATGCAGGAGCGGCTATGGCAGCCGGTATGGTACTGACTTTGCTGATTTACATGTTTGTGATGTCATACGGAGGTATGGTGATGCAAAGTGTGATGGAAGAAAAGACCAATCGCATTGTAGAAGTGATTGTTTCTTCTGTTAAGCCCTTTCAGTTGATGATTGGAAAAATTATCGGTATCGGACTGGTCGGTGTGGCACAGCTGGCTATTTGGGCAGTGCTGATTATCGTATTGTTGGCTGTAGCTGGGGGAATTTCCGGTAGTTCGCCCGAACTGATGGGAGGTGCATCTGGTTTGCTGGCTACTCTTCAGGGACTGAATCTGGCCAAGATGGGAGGACTCTTTGTCTTGAACTTTATCGGAGGGTACCTGGTGTATGCATCCATATTTGCAGCTATTGGTGCGGCCATCAACGGGCAGGAAGATTCTCAGCAGTTTATGATGCCGATTGTTCTTCTGTTGATTTTTGCCCTCTATGCAGGTATCTACAGTTCCGATAACCCCGACGGACCGTTGGCTATCTGGTGCTCCATGATTCCGTTTACTTCACCTATTGTCATGATGGTACGTCTGCCTTTCGATGTACCGGTGTGGGAAACGATGCTGTCTGTAGTTATTCTGTACGTTGCCGCTTTCGGCATGATTTGGATAGCTGGAAAGATTTATCGGGTGGGTATCCTGATGTATGGAAAGAAACCTTCTTTCAAGGAAATGATTCACTGGATTACGTATAAGTAAGTTATAGTAATTATCATAAAAAAGCGTTCCGGATTCGAAATCCGGAACGCTTTTTTATGGTGGAAATTATTTTTATTCCTCTTCTGCCTCTAACAACAGTTCCATTACCTGGCAGGCTGATTTAGCCACGGAAGTACCCGGACCAAAGATAGCCATTACACCGGCTTTATACAAGAAATCGTAGTCCTGTGCCGGGATGACACCACCTGCAAAGACCAGAATATCTTCGCGGCCCAGACGTTTCAATTCGGCAATGATTTGTGGAATCAATGTCTTGTGTCCGGCAGCCAATGAAGAAACTCCCACTGCATGAACGTCGTTTTCTACAGCTTCGCGAGCGGCTTCTTCCGGAGTCTGGAACAACGGTCCCATATCCACGTCGAAACCACAGTCAGCAAATCCGGTAGCTACTACCTTGGCACCACGGTCGTGTCCGTCCTGTCCCATCTTGGCAATCATGACACGCGGACGACGGCCTTCTTTCTTCGCAAATTCTTCGGTCAGTTCGCAAGCCCGTGCGAAATCTGCATCCTTTTTACTTTCTGATGAATACACGCCTGATATTGTTCTGATAATTGCTTTATAACGTCCTACGACTTTTTCGCAGGCGTCAGATATTTCTCCCAGTGTGGCACGTACGCGGGCAGCTTCTACGGCCAGTTCCAGCAAGTTGCCCTTGCCAGTGCGTACGCATTCGGTAATAGCCTCCAATGCTTTGTCCACCTCGGCTTGGTTACGGCCTTCTTTCAGACGGCGCAGGTTCTCAATCTGTTCCTGACGTACGGCAGTGTTGTCCACTTCCAGAATATCGATCGGGTCTTCTTTTTCCAGACGATACTTGTTTGTACCCACGATAGTCTGTTCACCCGAGTCGATACGAGCCTGAGTACGTGCAGCAGCTTCTTCGATACGCATTTTCGGAATACCGGTTTCAATGGCTTTGGCCATACCGCCTAGTTTTTCGATTTCCTGAATGTGTTCCCAAGCCTTGTGAGCCAGTTCGTTGGTCAATGCTTCTACGTAGTAAGAACCGCCCCACGGGTCTACGTTCTTACAAATCTGCGTTTCTTCCTGAATGTAAATCTGAGTATTACGTGCAATACGTGCCGAGAAGTCGGTCGGCAGGGCAATCGCTTCGTCCAATGCGTTGGTGTGCAGTGACTGCGTATGTCCTAATGCGGCAGCCATGGCCTCGATACAAGTACGTCCTACGTTGTTGAACGGGTCCTGTTCGGTTAGTGACCATCCTGAAGTCTGTGAGTGTGTACGCAGTGCCAGTGATTTCGGGTTCTTCGGATTGAACTGTTTTACAATCTTGGCCCACAGCATACGTGCGGCACGCATCTTGGCTATTTCCATGAAGTGGTTCATACCGATGGCCCAGAAGAACGACAGACGCGGAGCAAAAGCGTCAATGTCAATGCCGGCAGCCACTCCCGCACGAAGGTATTCCAATCCGTCGGCCAGTGTATAAGCCAGTTCAATGTCGGCAGTGGCACCCGCTTCCTGCATGTGGTATCCCGAAATAGAGATAGAGTTGAATTTCGGCATCTTCTGAGAAGTATATTCAAAGATGTCAGAAATTATCTTCATGGAGAAGGCAGGCGGATAAATATAGGTGTTACGCACCATGAACTCTTTCAGAATGTCGTTCTGGATGGTTCCGGCCATTTCTTCCAGTTTGGCACCTTGTTCCAGTCCGGCATTGATATAGAATGCCATGACAGGAAGTACCGCACCGTTCATGGTCATGGAAACAGACATCTTGTTCAAAGGAATGCCGTCGAAAAGCACTTTCATGTTTTCCAGTGAACAGATAGATACACCGGCTTTACCTACGTCACCCACTACACGCGGATGGTCAGGGTCGTATCCACGGTGTGTCGGAAGGTCGAAAGCTACTGACAATCCTTTCTGACCAGAAGCCAGGTTACGACGGTAGAATGCGTTGGATTCTTCGGCGGTAGAGAATCCGGCATACTGACGGATAGTCCACGGACGGAAGGTGTACATCATAGAGTACGGGCCACGAAGATAAGGAGGAATACCGGCTGCATAGTTCAGGTGTTCCATACCCTCCAGGTCTTCTTTGGTGTATACAGGTTTCACCTGAATCTGTTCAGGCGTTTTCCAGTTGGCAGTAATGCCATTTTCTTTCTGCCATTCCATGCCATTCTGCGGATGGAAACCGGCAAATATATCGATTTGTTTGAAATTCTGTCTCATAGTTCAATTCAGGATAAGAGTTTGCTGTTGTATTCGCGTAAGGTTTCCAGTACGTTGCAACGCACATGAATGAAGTTTTCAATGCCGGCAGCCTTCAGTTCTTCCATGCAGGCCGGAGCGCCGGCTACGATAAACATAGCGCGTCCGTTGAGTGCCTTGAAGGCTGGGATAGCATATTCTGCATATTCATCATCGCTGGAGCAGATTACCACGATGTCTGCCTGTGCTTTCATGGCAGCTTCAATTCCTTCTTCTACGCTGGCAAATCCTAAGTTGTCAATTACCTGGTAGCCTGCACAAGCCAGGAAGTTGCATGAGAACTGTGCACGAGCCTGACGCATGGCCAGGTTACCGATGGTCAGCATGAAAGCTTTCGGCCGTTTGCCTGAATTTTCAGTTTCCAGACGAAGAGCTTCGAATTCGCTGGCTGCACGTGCGGTTTCCAATTTAGCCAGAGTGCCTTCTTCTTCGTGTGCTTCTCCACCGCAACCGCATTTCTTGCATCCATCCAGCGGACGTTTATCGCCAGCCAGTTCATTGAAATTCGGATACTGGTTAGTTCCCAACAGGATTTCTTTACGTTTGGAAACCGCTTCATGACGGGCTTTGTTGCTTTGGTTTACAGCTTCCTGAATGCTTCCAGCCTTGACAGCCTGCAACATACCTCCTGCTTCTTCTACAGCAAGGAAGAGGTCCCAAGCCTGTTTGGCAATAGCTACAGTCAGATTTTCAATATAATAAGAACCTGCAGCCGGATCAACGATACGGTTCAGGTGTGATTCTTCTTTCAACAGCAACTGCTGGTTGCGGGCAATTCTTTCAGAGAAATCGTCCGGTGTTTCATAGGCTTTGTCGAATGGAGATACCGTGATAGAGTTGACTCCGGCAATGGCAGCACTCATGGCCTCAGTTTGCGTACGGAGCAAATTCACGTGTGCATCGAACAAAGTAAGGTTGAAATTGGATGTTTCTGCATGGGCTACCATCTTGCAGGCACAGTAGCAAGTGCCGTCGGCTCCCGTATTCTTGCAGTCCGTGCGCGGGCATTTCGGTGCGTATTGTTTTACGATGTCAGCCCACAGCATACGTGCGGCACGGAATTTGGCAATTTCCATGAAATAGTTGGAACTGATACCAAAGTTAAATTTGATTTTCTTGGCAGCCAGTGCGGCAGGAAGGCCTGCTTCTACCAACTGGTTGAGGTATTCATTTCCCCATGCCAGTGCATATCCTAATTCCTGATAAATGTAGGCTCCGGCGTTGTTCAACTGTACAGAGTTCACGGCAATGCAACGGAAATGCGGGTATGCAGCCAGTGTTTCCACCAATTCCTTCCCTGTGGCAATGACAGCGCTTACGTCTTTTCCTTTTTGCATCATTTTGCTGATAGGGTCGAAGTTGAGCGAGCCTTTCAGTTTTTCAGGTGCATATCCTTTTTTCTGGAAATAGGCTACCAGCAGTTGTGCCAGTTGCAGCGTATGGCGCTGGCAGGTAGAGAAGTTCAGTTCCACACATTCGCAGCAGATGTCTTTCAGCAAAGTATCGAGGTATTCTGCATTGAGTTCTTTGGCTTTGATATGGAATCCGAGTGAGTCTACACCTTTATTTAATATATCAAGGGCTTTGGCGTTGGCTTCAGCAGCATCGTTTACGGTAATGTCCTGACGGATAAACCAGGTGTTGTCGTCTTTCTTGATGCCTCTGATGTAGGGATATTGTCCGGGAAGTCCCTCTGTGGTTTTCAATCCTTCCAAATCTTCCTGACGGTAGAATGGTTTCACTTTGAAACCTTCGTTGGTTCTCCATACCAACTTCTTCTCAAAATCGGCTCCTTTCAAATCTACCGTAATCTTGTCCATCCATTCTTGTGTGGACACGGGCGAAAAATCTGAAAAGAGTTTTTCTTTACTATCTGCCATAGTGAATTAGTGTTTTTGGGTTGATATTCAGATTTAAAATTATCACACAGGTTGTAGCCTGCATGGGCAAATATACAAATTTTCCGTTTGTTTATTCTACATTCCCCCTTTTTTATAGCTATAGAAAGCTAAAAACATTAAACGTGTGCAGGGGGTGCTGAAGGCTTTTGGACGGGAAAAGAGTGTACGGAATACATCAGAAAGAAGGTTGGGATGAAAAAAGAAAGAAAAGTTTGCCCTATTATTTTTAATTGGTTACATTTGCCCCCTGAATAAACTAATTTAATATCTATGAACTGGCTACAAGATTTATTGACGAATCCCAACTCGATAGCGCATATAGTGGCATTGTATGCCTTTGTAATTGCGGCGGGGGTACTGTTGGGAAAAATTAAATTCTTCGGCATATCGCTGGGAGTTACATTCGTCTTGTTCGTGGGAATCTTGGCTGGACACTTCGGTTTTACTGGAAATCCTGCCATCCTTTCTTTCGTGCAAGACTTCGGACTGATTCTTTTTGTCTTCTGTATCGGACTTCAGGTCGGTCCTTCATTCTTTTCTTCTTTTAAACGGGGAGGTATTACATTAAACCTGCTGGCAGTGGGAATTGTATTCCTGAATATTGCCGTAGCATTGATTCTGTACTTTGCTTTGCAGGGCAGAGTGGACATTCCGATGATGGTAGGTATCCTGTGTGGAGCGGTTACCAATACTCCGGGACTTGGTGCGGCAAATGAAGCCTTGCAACAGTTACACTATCAGGGTCCTGAAATTGCCATGGGATATGCCTGTGCTTATCCGTTGGGTGTGATGGGTATCATTCTTTCCATGATTATTATCCGCTATATCTGTCGGGTAGATGTGAAGCAGGATAGTGATGAAATACAGAAAGAAGAAGAAGCTAATCCGCACATGAAGCCTTATACTATCTCACTGAAGGTGCAGAATGAGGCGTTGAGCGGTAAGACGTTGTCACAGGTACAGAACTTCCTGGCACGTGACTTTGTATGTACGCGTATTATTCAGGACGGCCACATGATTACGCCGAATGCCAATACGGTGCTTCGTCTGGGTGACCGTATGTTCCTGGTTTGTGCGGAAGATGACTCAGAAGCTATCATGGCCTTCATCGGTCCGAAAATCGAACAAGACTGGGATGCCACTAACCAGCAGGACAAACCAATGGTGTCTCGCCGTATTTTGGTGACACAACCGAATATCAACGGAAAGACGCTGGGAGAACTTCATTTCAGCAGTATGTATGGAGTTAACGTGACACGTGTCAACCGTTCGGGTATGGACTTGTTTGCCGCTCGTCAGCTTCGCTTGCAGGTGGGCGACCGTGTGATGGTAGTTGGTCCGCAGGATGCCATCGAACGTGTGGCTAACTTGCTGGGTAACCAGTTGCGTCGTCTGGACCATCCGAACATCGTAACTATTTTTGTCGGTATTCTTTGCGGTATTCTTTTCGGAAGTTTGCCTATTGCCATTCCGGGTATGCCGACTCCGGTCAAATTAGGTCTGGCTGGTGGTCCGCTGATTATCTCTATTTTGATTGGACGTTTCGGACATAAAGTGAAACTGGTAACCTACACCACAATGAGTGCCAATCTGATGCTTCGTGAAGTGGGACTGGTGCTCTTCTTGGCAAGTGTGGGAATCAAGGCCGGCGAGAACTTTGTGCAGATGGTAGTCGAAGGTGATGGCGTGTTGTATGTGGGACTCGGTTTCCTGATTACTTTCATACCGTTGATCATTACCGGTATTATTGCCCGCTGGCATCATCGGGTGAACTATTTCACGTTGATGGGTTTGATTGCCGGTAGTAATACTGACCCTCCTGCCTTGGCATACGCCAATCAGATTGCAGGAAATGATGCGCCGGCTGTAGGTTACTCAACTGTTTATCCGTTGACCATGTTTTTGCGTATCCTGACGGCTCAGCTGCTTATCTTGCTGATGGCTGGATAAAGAGATGAACGAAAAATAAAAAAGCAACGCCCTGTATCTGTCACAGACTCAGGGCGTTTTTGTTTGAAGTAAATTACTTCTGATATTATTTATAACAGGTCTTTCTTAAATGTCCTTATGTGATTATTGTTTTGCCGAAGTAATTTTTATGTCTCTCTATTGGGAAACGTTGGTTTCCTTTACGCGAAACGTAGGTTTTCCGATAGAGAAACGTACGTCTCAGCCAGCAGAAACATAGATATTTTCAGGCAATTCATTTACTTCCTTCTTGGCTTTTGGGGCTTTATTTATTAATGGATTTGTGGACGAAGTGCGGACGTGTAAACGGGCGGCTAATGGCATTCGAAGTCCGGGTAAGGGTTTGTACCTGTAAAACATTCCGGCTATCAAAGTCCGCAAACTCTTCGTAGGTAGTTTCCCGGTTTTCTCCTCTTCTCATCACCATGTCGTAGATGGCTTTTCGTGACGGTGTATTAAATCCACATGTATTGGTATTCATCATACTATCTTCCGTAGGACGATACACACCGCTCATGTAGGTACAAGCTCCTTCATAAATGCCGATTCCTTCTGAACTATAGCGGCTGTCTTTCAGGAAAGATGACCATAAAACGGTATTTTCATCCTGAGTGAAATCCACATTTTGTGCCCATCCATAGCTTTGCAGCACTTTTACATCGTTTATTTCATCCGAAGGCATCTTTCCGTTTTCTTCGTAGCTGTATTCATCTTCTAACTTGGCGAATCCATGTCCTACTGCCTCGTGTACCAATACTTGCCTGAAGCTATCGTTTTCAAGGTTATAGATAATCGGACAGTAGGCTATGGCTAATTCGGTTACCTGGTTCTCGCTGTAGTAGCCGAAGTAGGTCGTTCCGGCATACGAGGGAGAATTTAGTACGACTACAGCCAGTGTTTCGGACACATCAATCCCTTCTACACATTGTATATAGTCTATTACATTTTCATCGTTTCCGGTTATCAAGGTACTCATTCCTCCTTCCATTTGGCATTGGAAAGCCGTATTGTAACCATCAAATCTGTTACTGCGGGAGACTGCCGTTACGGAATATACGTTGAAATAGCTTTGCAGCGATTTCAGCGGTTCTTCTGTAAACAGGTTTTCCATGGCTTTGTTCATAACCTCATCGTATGTCCCGTTTACAATGTCAGTGTCCAGAAATCCATCTCCCATCAGTACGATAGGGAGTCCGCTTCCCTGTGTGGCACGCTGAAGTACACGTACTGTCTTGTCGGTAGAATAATCAGTAGACGTGCTTGTGCTGGTGCCTTCTTGTAAAATAGTGACACTATTAAGTACTTCCTCTTCTTCGCCGTTTGTTTTACAAAAATAAAGATAGGCCGTTCTTTCCTTTTCATCTTCGTTCGGCAGAACGGTCAGGTTGACTACATAGGCCTGATCTGTGCGACTGTTGGCAGGTTGTGTTAGCCAGCTGGCCGTGCCATAAATAGCCAGTTCGTCAGTGCTGAGATTGGTGGTGAACTTGACTTGTAGTGAGCCTCCTTGAACTTCTGTATAATACGTTGTTTGTTCCAGTTCCACATATTCTGCAGGCGATTGTGTAACGGTAAATGACTGGGTGAGACCAGCAGAAACTAAATTTACCGTAGCCGTACGTGAGTTTTTACTGTTATTCTTACTGGAAGCCGTCAGAGCCATCTGATAAGTGCCAGCTTCTCCTGAAGTAGGAGAAATCAACAGCCATTCGCTGGAAGTGCTTGCTTTCCATTCCCGTGTACTGGTAAAACTGATTACAGTTTGGGAACTGGCTGCAGAGGCTAAAGTAATTGAACTAGTCTCTTCTTGCAGTGAGAAATTTGGTTCTATTTCTTTCTGACTGCATCCTGAAATTAATAGGATGAGAATGAATAATAATATGTTTTGTTTCATGGCGATGAGTTGATGAATCTGTGCAAAACTATTGAGAAGTCTATTGATTCGAAAATAAAATCTATGAATAGGCGAAAAAAAACTACGAATGGGAGGTGTAAAGTGTTAAACTCTTTCTTTTTAGGATACTTGATGATATATAGAGCTGGGGAATAGATTCAAATGTGAAATGAAGAAGAGGTATTCTTTGAATTTGCAAATTCAGGATTTTCTTGATACCTTGCACAGTCAATTTAGTTGGAATAGGTACTTATGAATCAAAAACAAAATAGATGGGGAACATTACTACTTGTGTTGGGAATGTGTTTGGTGTCATTCTCTGCTTATGCCGTGCCAGAAGGTGAATTTGCCACCTGGACGGGAGTACGGGTAGACTGGCAACTTAATCCGAAGGTGAAATTCAGAGGTACACTTCAGGCCCGTACCCAAAACGGTTTGAAGGAGATGGAACGGGAACGGTTGAATGTGGGGTTGAATTATCGTGTATTACCGTTATTGCAGCTGAAAGGATATTACGAGTTACAATACCGTGATCGCGGGGCTGCCGGATGGAAAATTGGACATCGCTATCAGGCTGGCTTTATTGTTTCAGGAACCAGACGAAATATAAGGTTAGGTTGGCGGGAACTTTTGCAGCACACATTTATGGGTGGAACAAATGAAGCGCAGCTACGCTCACGCTTGAGGATAGCGTATGAACCGGTAAACTGGGTGGTATATCCTTATTTCTCGGTGGAAGCATTTCAGCCGGTGGGAGACAAGGCTTTCTTCTCCTTGCCACGCGTCCGTTATCGTCCGGGAGTGCGATGGCCTTTTTCCCGTAAAACGGCATTGGACGTATATTATTGCCGCCAATATGATGTGAAGCGTTGCCTGAATATTTTGGGACTTAATTTAGAGATAAAACTATAATTGAAAATAATATGAATTTCTTGGATTTAGTAACAATGCGTCATTCCGTACGGAATTATGAAACGCGTGCGGTGGAAAAAGAAAAATTAGACTATGTGCTGGAATGTGTACGTTTGTCTCCTTCGGCCGTGAATTTTCAACCTTGGAAATTTGCCGTAGTCACTGATGAGGCCCGCTTGTCACAACTGAAAAAAGCGTATCCCAGAGACTGGATGGAAAATGTGCCTTGCATTATCGTGGCTTGTGCCAATCATGAGGAATCCTGGCATCGCAAGTCGGACGGAAAAGACCATGCAGATGTTGATGTGGCTATAGCCGTAGAGCATCTTTGCCTGGCTGCAACGGAACAAGGATTAGGCACTTGCTGGGTGTGCAACTTTGATGTGCCGCTTTGTCGGGAAGTGCTTTGTCTGTCTGATTCCATGGAGCCGGTAGTGATGATTCCTGTGGGTTATGCAAAAGAACAAGAAGTGCAAACTAAGAAACGCAAATCGCTTGATGAAATATTATTTTGATAGTAATAAGGCGATAACCTAAATAAAATATCAAATATTTAACGAGTTTTAGTAGTAGTTCTTTATGGAATTTTCTACTTTTAGGACGCTCTCTGAATCCTTTTTCAGGGAGCGCCTTTTATGTATATTCTAATTAATTGAGAAATGGAAAACATTGAATTAGGATTATTGCTGATGGTGGTCGGAATGGTCACAGTCTTTGTAATTCTGCTCATTGTTATCTGGTTAAGCCAGCTTCTGATTTCCATTGTAAATAAAGTTGCTCCTGAAGAAGCGCCTAAAAAGAAGGTGGCCGCTACGGGTGCATCTACCGATGCCGGTGCAATGGATGCCATTAAGGCGGCTGTGGATATTTTGACAGCCGGAAAGGGTCAGGTAATAAAAGTAGAGAAACTGCAGTAATCTGTAAGAAAAACACACATGTATTAGTCATGGAACAAAGAGAAGTCAAATTTAGTTTGGTTTTTCGCGATATGTGGCAGAGTGCCGGAAAATATGTACCGCGAGTAGACCAGTTGGTGAAGGTGGCCCCAGCCATTATTGAAATGGGGTGTTTTGCCCGTGTAGAAACAAACGGGGGAGGTTTTGAACAAGTAAATCTGTTGTTTGGTGAAAACCCGAACAAGGCAGTCCGTGAGTGGACAAAGCCATTTCATGAAGCAGGAATTCAGACACACATGCTCGACCGTGCGCTGAACGGTTTGCGAATGAGTCCGGTACCGGCCGACGTACGTAAATTATTCTATAAAGTAAAGAAGGCTCAGGGTACAGACATTACCCGTACATTCTGCGGATTGAACGATGTGCGAAATATTATTCCTTCTATCGGTTATGCACATGATGCCGGCATGATTTCTCAGTGCTGTCTCTGCATCACTTATTCTCCGATTCATACCGTGGAATATTATCTGGATATGGCCAAGAAACTGATTGATGCAGGATGCGATGAAATCTGTATCAAGGATATGGCAGGTATTGGCCGTCCGGTATTCTTAGGTAAGCTGGTGGCAGGTATCAAGAAAATCAAGGATATTACGATTCAGTATCACTCTCATGCAGGTCCGGGCTTCAACATGGCTTCTATTCTGGAAGTGTGCAAGGCCGGATGTGATTATGTGGATGTAGGTATGGACCCGTTGTCATGGGGTACCGGACATGCAGACGTAATCAGTGTGCAGGCCATGCTGAAAGATGCCGGATTCAAGGTGCCCGAAATCAATATGCAGGCCTATATGAAGGTACGTTCCCTGATTCAGGAATTTATGGATGATTTTCTGGGATTGTATATCAGTCCGAAGAACCGTCTGATGAATTCTTTGTTGATTGGACCGGGACTTCCGGGCGGTATGATGGGTAGCTTGATGGCCGATTTGGATACCAACCTGGAATCTATCAATAAGTATAAGGCAAAACGTAACTTGCCGTTCATGACTCAGGATGAACTGCTGATTAAACTGTTTGATGAGGTAGCATACGTATGGCCGCGTGTGGGTTATCCGTGCCTGGTAACTCCGTTCAGCCAGTATGTGAAGAATTTGGCCATGATGAATGTCATCCAGCTGGAAAAAGGCAAGGAACGCTGGGGAATGATTGCCGACGATATTTGGGACATGATTTTAGGAAAAGCCGGACAATTGCCTGGCAAACTGGCTCCTGAAATTGTGGAAAAAGCTGAACGTGAAGGCCGTAAGTTCTTCACCGGCAATCCACAGGACAATTATCCTGATCAGCTGGAAAAATACCGTCAGATGATGTGGGAAAAGAAATGGGAAACTGGACAGGATGATGAAGAGCTCTTTGAATATGCCATGCATCCGGCTCAGTATGAAGCCTATAAGAGCGGAAAGGCAAAAGCTGACTTCCTGGAAGATGTGAAGAAACGCCGTGAAGCCAAGGAAGAGGTACACATGGCCAATGACCAGACTAAAGTCTTGACAGTAGACGTAAACGGTCAGGCTTATCGTGTAACAGTAGCCTTTGGCGATGTCAATCCGTCTAAACTTTCTGCACAGAATCAGCCCGCTGCAGCTGCTCCGGCTGCCCAAGCTCCGGCTGGTGAAGGAAAAGAAGTGCTTTCTCCGCTGGAAGGTAAATTCTTCCTGACGAAGAGTGCGCAGGAAACTCCGGTGAAAGTGGGTGACAAGGTGAACAAGGGAGATGTGATTTGCTATGTAGAGGCCATGAAGACTTACAATGCCATCCGTGCTGAGTTTAGTGGAACCATCACTGCTATCTGTGCAAATTCCGGTGACTCCGTATCAGAAGATGATGTATTAATGAAGATTTTGTAATGGAAGAGATATTAGAAAGATTATATGATATGACCGCTTTCAGCAACATTGCTGCTGACCCGCGGTTTCTCATCATGTATGCCATTGCTTTCGTCTTGCTCTATCTGGGTATCAAGAAGCAGTACGAGCCGTTGCTGCTGGTACCTATCGCTTTCGGGGTGTTGCTGGCCAACTTCCCGGGCGGTGATATGGGAGTAGTGCAGGCCGATGAAAACGGAATGGTCATGGTGAACGGTGTGATGAAGAACATCTGGGAAATGCCGCTTCATGAAATTGCACATGAACTGGGATTGATGAACTTCATTTACTATATGTTGATTAAGACGGGATTCCTTCCGCCGATTATATTCATGGGAGTAGGTGCACTGACCGATTTTGGTCCGATGCTGCGTAATCTTCGTCTTTCTATTTTCGGTGCGGCTGCTCAGTTGGGTATCTTTGCCGTATTGCTGGTATCTATTTTGATGGGCTTTACTCCAAGAGAAGCAGCTTCTTTGGGTATCATCGGAGGTGCTGACGGTCCGACAGCCATCTTTACAACCATTAAGCTGGCTCCGCATTTGTTAGGTCCGATTGCCATTGCTGCTTATTCTTATATGGCCTTGGTTCCGGTTATCGTGCCGTTGGTTGTACGTTTGTGGTGTACAAAGAAAGAATTGTCCATCAACATGAAGGAACAGGAAAAGAAATATCCTTCAAAAACGGAAATCAAGAATCTGCGCGTTCTGAAAATTATTTTCCCGATTGCATGTACTACCATCGTGGCCTTGTTCGTGCCGAGTGCAGTGCCTTTGATTGGTATGCTGATGTTCGGTAACTTGGTGAAGGAAATCGGTAGCAATACTTCTCGCTTGTTCGATGCAGCATCTAACAGCATTATGAATGCGGCTACTATTTTCCTGGGTATTTCAGTAGGAGCTACAATGACTACCGATGCATTCCTGAACTGGACGACTATCGGTATCGTGATTGGCGGTTTCTTGGCTTTTGCACTTTCAATCTCAGGTGGTATTTTCTTCGTGAAGATATTCAATTTGTTTACGAAGAAGAAAATTAATCCGTTGATTGGATCAACCGGTCTTAGTGCTGTGCCGATGGCCAGCCGTGTAGCCAATGAAATTGCGTTGAAATATGACCCGAAGAACCACGTGTTGCAATATTGTATGGCAAGTAATATTTCAGGTGTAATCGGATCAGCAGTTGCTGCCGGTGTACTTATTTCATTCCTTGGATAAGTAACGGACGCTTGCTTTCTTCAGACAGGATTACAAAGAGAACACTGTCAGTATGCAGGATAGATTTCTCTTTGTAATCCTGTTTTTGTTTCTATGAACCTCTTCCGGTAAACAATTACGAACTTTTGAATGCCCTCATCATACTGTATGAAAACGACATTATTCAATCTGTGTTTGGCCTTTCTGATGTTATTGACTTCTTGTCACAAAGAGATGGAATCTGTTGCATTTGCGAATGTGACGGAAAGTGTGACTTTGCAATCAGTTATCGGGGATGAAGCATTCATTTCATTTACCAGTTTGGGCACATGGAATGTTACCACAGATGCAGCGTGGTTAAGTTTATCTCCTCTGTCGGGGGAGGCTGGTGAGTGTCAGGTGAAAGTAACGGCTGTTTTTGAGAACAATTCAAATCAAGTGCGGGAAGCAAAAGTCAAACTGACGTCTGGCGATGAGGTTTGTGAGATTTCTGTTCTTCAGGAGATAGGAGATTATGTGCTTCCGGAGAAAAAAGAATATCTTATAGGAGTGGAAGGAGGAGTATTTTCTATTCAGTTTGAGACAAATGTAGATGAAGAGAAGCTGAAAGTATATACTTCTTCCGAGCCTGGAAGTTGGTTGAGGCAGGAAACGTCTTCTCGTTCTGCCGCCTCAGAAACGCATGAAGTTTTATTACATGCAGCATCGAACAAAGGAGGAATGTCGCGTTCGGCTTATTTACTCTTTGTAAAGGAAGAAGATGGGTCGCAAAAAGAGTTGGCGACGGTGAAAATATCTCAGCAGGGAGGCCAGGTGCTGGAGTCGGTTGATTTCTCGGAAGATGGTAAAATTGATACATTGCAACAGCATGTAAAAGGGGAGGGTATTCCAATCGTACTGATGGGAGACGGCTTCGTAGACCAGGAGTTTTCCGATGGTACTTATCGGCGTGTAATGGAAAAGGCTATGGAAAACCTGTTTACTGAAGAACCTGTGAAGTCTTTGCGAGAATATTTTGATGTATTCATGATCAATGCTGTCTCTGAGAATAATGACTTTGGAGTAGGGTATAAGACAGCATTCAGCTGTAAGCTGGCTGGTAAAAATAGCACAGCTATCTCCGGTGATGGCGCTTCTGTGCAAGTGTATGTGGGAAAGGTAGTAAAAGAAGAAAAACGAAAGAATTGTTTAGCTGTGGTTATTCTGAACACTTCTGCTTATGCTGGTACAACTTATTTCGGCTATCAGGATGAAAATAGTAAGTTCATAGAATTTGCCATTGCGTATTGCCCGATAATTGAAAACTTGGAGAGTGACTATTTCCGGCAGGTTTTAGTACACGAGGCGATAGGGCATGGCTTGGGGAAACTGGAGGATGAGTATGCATATTCAGACAAAGGAAGCATTTCCACACTGGAAGTGCAGCGGATACGTGTAATGCAAGCCAACGGATGGGCACAAAATGTGGATTTTACTGCATCGGAAGACAGTGTGATGTGGGCTTCTTTTTTGACCGATTCCCGTTATCAGAACGAGCATCTGGGAGTGTATGAGGGAGCTTGTACTTATCCGGAGGGAGCTTATCGTCCTTCCGAAGATAGTATGATGAACTCGAATACCTGTGCTTTTAATGCACCGTCCCGCATGTCACTCTATGAAAAGGTGATGAAAATAGGGATGGCTGTGGAGCAGGTATCGTATGAAGATTTTGTGGCATTTGATAAGGCACATCTTCCAAACACGTTGCCAGCAGTACGTTATGCACGTACTGCATCATCCGGACATCCGTTTGCTCGTCCGGTATGGGTCGGGACTCACTGGAGTCGTTAATTCCTGCCTAAATATTCGTTGATGACAGCCAGGAAATCCTTCCCGTATTTTTCTTTCTTGAATTCGCCGATTCCACTGATTTCACCAAATGCCTCCATATCACCGGGTTTTTTCAGGGCAAGCAGGTGCAGGGTTTTATCGGACAGTACAATATAGGCAGGGATGGCCAGCTGGTCGGCCAGCTTTTTGCGTAGTTGGCGAAGTGCTTCAAACAAGCCCTCATCTTCGTTTTCAAATACGGTCGGAGTAAATAAAGGGGTAGGAGAAGCTGTTTTGTTTTCTTTGGCAGAGCCTTTCTTTCCATAACTTTCTTCTCTTTTAATGACTACCAGCTGTGCGCGTTCTTTGCCGAATAAAACTTTTTTCCCGGCTTCCGTAATTTTCAGGTGATTATTTTCGTTGTAGGCTATTTCAAAATAACCTAAGTTTAGCATCTGGAGCAAGTAGTCCTGCCAGTCTTTTCCGGGAACATCTCTTCCGGCACCGTATGTTTTGAGCTTGTCATACCCTTTTTCAATCACCTCCTGGCTGGCATATCCTTTCAGAATATCAATCAGGGTGCGGGTACCGATTTGTTCGTCGGCGCGGGCGATGGCACTTAAGGCTTTTTGTACAATGATGGTACCATCGAAGCGTTCAGGAGGATTTTTACATACGTCACAGTTTCCGCAGTCATGATTCATGGTTTCTCCGAAATAATTCAAAAGAATTCTCCGGCGGCAAATGTCCGATTCTGCATATTGCTGCATGCGGTTTAGCTTTTCCAGGTTGATTCCCTGCTGATTGCTTTCAGCTGCAAATTTCGACAGCAGGACAATATCGCCAAAAGAGTAAAAAAGTAACGTTTCACTGGGAAGTCCGTCGCGGCCGGCACGTCCGATTTCCTGGTAAAAATTCTCAATACTTTTGGGCAGGTTGTAATGGATTACCCACCTGACATTAGACTTATCAATTCCCATACCAAATGCAATGGTTGCGCAGATAATCTGTACCCGGTCATTGATGAAATCATCCTGCGTCATTTCCCGTTGTTCATTTGACATACCGGCATGGTAAACACCTACATCGAACCCTTCATTTTCCAATAGCTGGGCTACTTTCTCCGTGCCGTTGCGGCTCATACAGTAGATGATGCCGCTTTCATTGCGGTGTCTGCGCAGGAATTTGACGATAGCCCTGATTTTTTCCTTTTGCTGATACCCTCTTTTCACTTCCAGACTCAGGTTGGGACGGTCGAAGGAAGAAATGAAGACCTCCGGATTGCGCATGTCCAATTGCCGTATGATGTCTTCACGGGTTATTTTATCGGCAGTGGCAGTCAAAGCTACTACCGGAACATTGGGAAAATGTTGCCGTATGGCTTTCAGCTGTGTATATTCAGGACGAAAGTCGTGTCCCCAATGAGAAATACAGTGAGCTTCGTCAATGGCAAACAGAGAAATGTGGATGTCGCGTAACAGGTAGTTTATTTCCGACATCAGTCTTTCGGGAGATATATAAAGAAGTTTTACTCTTCCTTGCACACATTCAAAATGGAGCTGGGCGTTGGTAGCATCATCGTTCGTGCTATTTAAAGCGCGGGCTACGATACCATTGGCCTGTAGAGACTCCACCTGGTCTTTCATGAGAGAAATCAATGGAGAAACCACAACGGTTGTTCCTTCCATCAGCAGAGCCGGTAACTGGTAACACATGGATTTTCCTCCTCCGGTCGGCATGAGCACCAATGCGTCTTTCTTTTGAAGAATGGTAGAAATGATTTTTTCTTGAAGCGGACGGAAAGAAGTGTACCCAAAATAAGATTTGAGTGTTTTCAGCATTTGTTCTCTCATGTTTTTAAATTTTGCTCACAAAGATATATAAAAAAATAAAGAGTTACCGTTTTTCGTGTTTTTGTGCGGCTGTAAACACTCTTTTGTTTAAAGCCAGTACTCCCTTAGGAGTACTCCAGTACTGCCATGGAAGTACTGGAGTACTGCAAGGGGAGGATTGTAGTACTGCCAAGGAAGTACTGAAAGAAGGGGCTTGTGGTTAAATGAAAGCTCTGTGGAATAGTAAAGTTTTTTGATAAAGTTTTCGGAACTATTGTTGTGAAATCGAAAAACTTCTACGATTTTTGTATAATTATGTTGTAATAACGCCTAAAATGAGCTGAAATGAGTATGTCAGAAAATTTTAATTATATAGTGGAACAGTTTGCCGATTTGCAGCTGTTGCGTTATCGTGTGGCAGGTTTTGAAAACTTGTCTTTGCGGCAGAAAGAATTGATTTATTACCTCTCAGAGGCCGCTTTGGAAGGAAGAGATATTCTTTTTGACCAGAACGGAAAGCATAATTTACAGATTCGAAAACTGCTGGAGGCGGTTTATGTGTCTTATTCGGGCGACCGTAACAATCCGGAATTTCAGGGACTGGAGGTTTATCTGAAACGCGTTTGGTTCTCCAGTGGCATATATCACCATTATGCGTGTGATAAGTTTGTGCCAGCTTTCTCACCGGAATTTTTGCGTGAGTGCATAGAGCAGGTAGATGTCGCTTCTCTTCCTCTACAGGATGGTGAGTCAGTCCAGGCGATGTGTGACAAATTGTTCCCTGTCATGTTTGACCCTAAAGTGATGCCCAAGCGGGTAAATCAGGTCGATGGGGAAGATTTGGTCATGACTTCTGCTGCCAATTATTATGAAGGAGTAACTCAGGATGAGGCTGAGAAGTTTTATGTCATGCAAAAAGTAGCAGCTGACCCTCACCCGGTAATGTATGGAATGAATAGCCGATTGGTAAAGAAAGAGGAAGTTCTGCAGGAAGAAGTCTGGAAATTGGACGGCATGTATGGAGAGGCAATTCAAAAAATTATTTTCTGGTTGGAAAAAGCGGAAACAGTGGCTGAAAATGAGGCACAGCGTGAAGTCATTCGTCTGTTGATAGACTTCTATCGTACGGGCGATTTGAAGACATTTGATACTTACTCTATTGCCTGGTTAAAGGATACAGGCTCAAAAGTAGATTTTGTTAATGGCTTTATTGAAAGCTATGGTGACCCGTTAGGCATGAAGGCAAGCTGGGAATCAATTGTCAACTTTAAGGATGAAGAAGCTACTCACCGTACGGAAATTATCAGCCAGCATGCACAATGGTTTGAAGACCACTCTCCGGTGTCTCCTTCCTTCAAGAAAGAGGTGGTGCGAGGAGTTTCTGCCAAAGTGATTACAGCGGCTATGCTGGGTGGTGATTTATATCCAAGTTCGGCGATAGGAATTAATCTGCCCAATTCAAACTGGATTCGTAGTCTGCATGGGTCAAAATCGGTGACTATCGGAAATTTGACAGATGCTTATAACAAGGCGGCTAAAGGCAATGGCTTCCGTGAAGAATTTGTGTACAGTCAGGAAGAAAAAGACTTGCTGGAAAAGTATGCCGACATTACAGGTGACCTTCATACAGACTTGCATGAATGTGTAGGACATGGCTCAGGAAAATTACTTCCCGGAGTTGATCCTGATGCGTTGAAAGCGTATGGCTCTACGATTGAAGAAGCACGTGCAGATTTGTTTGGCTTGTATTATTTGCCTGATGAAAAACTGGTGGAACTGGGATTGACTCCCGATAAAGAAGCATATAAGGCTGAATATTATGCTTACATGATGAACGGACTTCTTACGCAGATGGTACGCATCGAACCGGGCTGTGATTTGGAAGAAGCTCACATGCGTAACCGTCAGTTGATTGCTCGCTGGGCTTTGGAAAACGGTAAATCAAAGAATGTGGTAGAACTGGTGAAGAAAGAAGGGAAGACTTACGTGAAAATCAACGACTATCTCCAGCTTCGTGGACTTTTTGCCGCATTGTTGAGTGAGATTCAGCGTATAAAGAGCGAAGGAGATTATGAAGCAGCTCGTGCCCTCGTAGAGAAATATGCCGTGAAACTGGATGCAACGCTTCATGAGGAAATCCTGAACCGTTACCGTTCACTGCATCTCGCACCCTATAAAGGATTTGTCAATCCGGTGTATTGTCCTCAATATGATGCCGAGGGGCGTATTATGGATGTAAAACTTGATTATACAGAAGGCTATACCGAACAGATGCTTCGTTATGGTCGTGATTATTCTAATTTGACTATTTGATTATGGCAGAAATACAGGATACAATCAGGGAAATAAAGTCGAAATTCCGCTTGTTTATGAACGGAATGGTTTCCCAAAGTATGCGTGAAAAAGGTATTGACTATAAACTGAACTTTGGTATTGAATATCCCCGCATTAAAGAAATTGCGGCAGATTATCCGTGTAGTCATGAGCTGGCACAGGCTCTATGGAAAGAAAACATCCGCGAATGTAAGATTATGGCCGGATTGCTCCAGCCCGTAGATGGGTTCTGTCGGGAAATCGCAGAAATATGGATAGAAGACATGCGCTATCCGGAACTGGCAGAATATACGGTTATGAATCTGTTCCAGCGCTTGCCATACGCTTCAGAAGTGGTTTTCCCATGGATAGCCGATGAGCGGGAATATTTCCAGCTGTGCGGGTATCTGTTGATGACTCGTTTATTGATGAAGGGATGGACACTGAATGAAAGAGCAGAAGCGGAATTCTTGGACCAGGCCTTTACCGTATTGGAAGGAGGAACAGAAATGCGTAAAGTAGCAGCCAGAGCAGTGTGTAAATTCGCCTTGCAATCAAAGACAAATTCTCGTACCGTACTTCGTATGTTAGGGAATTTGTTGAAATCTTCTAAGCCGGAAATCAAAATGGTGGCAGAAGAAATAAAAAATGAGATAGAATATGGCTTGTAATCTTTCTAAATTACTCAAAAAAATATAACTTTGACCGCTGAACGATTATTGGGATGGAAGAGAATATAAAAGATACAGTCAAACAAATCCTTACAGAGTATTTGCAGAAGAACGGACATCGAAAGACGCCTGAACGGTATGCTATACTTGATACTATCTATTCCATCAAGGGGCATTTTGATGTAGACGAGTTGTACAGCTATATGGCGGAGAAGGAAAAGTTCCGGGTGAGCCGGGCTACTTTGTACAATACCATCATTCTCCTGATAGATGCAGGGCTGGTCATCAAACATCAGTTTGGCAATACTTCCCAGTATGAACGATCATATAATAATGAAACCCACCATCACATGATTTGTACCTGTTGCGGAAAGGTGTCGGAGTTTGAGGACGACAACCTGAAGCAGGCTATTGCGCAGACAAAGTTGAAGGGATTTTATGTTTCGCATTATTCCCTTTATATCTATGGACTGTGCAGTAAGTGTATGGCGGCCAAGCGGAAAAAGAAATAGTATAAGGAATATATAAAACATAAAGAATCATGAAAGTAGATGTTTTGTTAGGTTTACAGTGGGGCGACGAAGGAAAAGGTAAAGTCGTCGATGTATTGACTCCCCGTTACGATGTGGTTGCTCGTTTTCAAGGAGGCCCGAATGCCGGACATACTCTTGAGTTTGAAGGTCAGAAATATGTGCTCCGTTCTATTCCTTCTGGAATTTTCCAGGGCGATAAGGTGAACATCATAGGTAATGGAGTGGTACTTGATCCTTCGTTGTTCAAGGCAGAAGCTGAAGCGTTGGAAGCAAGCGGACATCCGTTGAAAGAACGTTTGCACATCTCTAAGAAAGCTCATCTGATTCTTCCTACACATCGTATTCTGGATGCAGCATACGAAGCAGCCAAGGGAGACTCAAAAGTAGGAACTACCGGAAAAGGTATTGGTCCGACTTATACCGATAAGGTGAGCCGTAATGGATTGCGCGTAGGTGATATTCTGCATAACTTTGAGGAAAAATATGCTGCTGCCAAAGCTCGTCATGAAGCTATTCTGAAGAGCCTTAATTATGAATATGATATTACCGAACTGGAAAAGCAATGGATGGAAGGCATCGAATACCTCCGTCAGTTCCCTCTGGTAGACAGCGAGCATGAAATCAATCGTCTGCTGAACGAAGGTAAGTCAGTACTTTGTGAAGGTGCTCAGGGAACTATGCTTGATGTGGATTTCGGTTCATATCCTTTTGTGACTTCATCTAACACCATTTGTGCAGGTGCCTGCACCGGATTGGGATTAGGTCCTAACAAGATTGGTGAAGTGTATGGTATTATGAAAGCATATTGTACACGCGTAGGTTCAGGTCCGTTCCCTACAGAACTTTTTGATGAAACAGGTAAGACAATTCGTGATTTAGGTCATGAGTATGGAGCTGTAACAGGACGTGAACGCCGTTGTGGCTGGGTTGACTTGGTTGCTTTGCGTTATGCAATTATGGTCAATGGTGTAACTCAGCTGATTTTGATGAAGAGCGACGTGCTGGATGGATTTGATACCATCAAGGCTTGTGTGGCATACAAAGTAAACGGAGAAGAAATCGACTATTTCCCGTATGATATTACAGAAGGAGTAGAACCTGTATATGCTGAGCTCCCAGGTTGGAAAACAAATATGACGAAGATGACGAGTGAAGATGAATTCCCGGAAGAATTCAATGCATATATCACATTCCTGGAAGAACAATTGGGTACTCCGATAAAGATTGTGTCTGTAGGTCCTGACCGTGCACAGACAATCGAACGTTATATCGACTAATTTTTTGTTGACATATTTTTTGAAAGCCGTCCTTTCGGGCGGCTTTTTTTATTTTCATTTTGTTAAATTCTGATTTGGCAAACCTTCCGTATTATCCTCATTGAGTTAATCATTCTGTCTGTTCTTTTTGTGTGTTAGTTTATGATTTATTTGAATTAATCGATGCGTTTTTCTTACGGTTTATCTTTTATTCCTGATTGAATATTTCATATTTCTTTAATTTTATGAATTAAAAATGAATTGATATTCGGTTTTGCTATATCTTTTTGACTTTTGTATTCTATTTTTAGTGATATTGTGTTGTTTATTTGAAGAAATATATATCTTTGTGATGTTGTTAATAGGTTTTAATATGTATTTATGAAGATTATTAGAAGCTGTTTAAATTTATTTATAATTAGTTGTAAATCAGTAGGTTAATTGGAAT
>ENA-OURU01000554-OURU01000554.1-human-gut-metagenome-genome-assembly--contig:-NODE-554-length-57720-cov-5.966826_pt1 | contig 57720 bp, 54 predicted proteins | sample MGYA00242137_ERZ509064 | MGnify/ENA primary metagenome ERZ509064 (study PRJEB26280, sample SAMEA2338777) | human gut metagenome | biome: human gut; feature: human-associated habitat; material: faeces...
GCCCGTGACGGCGTACTCGCCGTCGCCCTCCATCTGCGCCCTGAGCACCGAATCTTCGGGCGAGGGCATCACCAGCACCTTCGTGGCCCGCGTGCTGTCCGAATTGGCGAGCACCCGCGCCACGGGCGTCTTGCCCTCCATGATCAGGGCTATGTTCTGGTTGTAGGTGAGCATGTCGTTCATCATGCGCTCCATCGAGTCCAGCCGGATGATGTTCTGCACCAGACTTTCGCGCGAGCGGTCGGCTTCGGTGCGGTAGCCCGGCAGGAATTCCAGCACGGGGCTGTACGCCACCAGTGTGAGGATGAGGATAAAGAGCAGCAGTGCGAATGAAACGAATGCTGCGAAAATGCTGGCCGGCGAGAGGTGCATGTGCCACTCTTCGCTGTTGTCCGTAGCGTTGAGCATGTTGAAGCGGCGTTTGCGGAAAAAGTTGCGCTGCCATGCCCGTATGTTCTTCAAAAATTTCATCAAACCATTGCATTATTCAAGGCAAAGATAAGAATAAAAAATGAGAGATTGAGCAGATGAGCGTAAGAAGGTTGTAAATAAGGCATTTAGAGGGAAACGAACTGCAAGGATGAAGCCAAGTGAAACCGCTAAAAAGCCAAATGAAACCGGAGTTACGTTACTATTCCGTTACTCTTTTAAAACGGCGAGAGAGGTTTTGGGAGGCTTCCAACACGCTGAATTACAAGCCCAATTCGCAGGATTCCGACTGCAAATGTAGCAGGAATTTCAGATTTTGGGCTGCACACCGCGAAAAAAGTCGGTTTCCGGGTGCGATTGCGCTGATTCGCTGCATTTTGCGTATCGACTAACGGCTCTACAAGAAATAATTTTGTTCACTAAAAAAATTGTAGAGTTATGAGATCGACATTCAAAGTTTTATTCTATCTGAAACGCAACGCCCCGAAGAAGAACGGGCTTGTTCCGGTGATGTGCCGGATTACGGTAAACGGCAAAATCGCACAGTTCAGTTGCAAGCTGGATGTGGAGGAAAAAACGTGGAACGTGGAGTTAGGCCGCGTGTCCGGTCGCAGCGTGGTGGCGCAGGAAGCGAACCGTATGCTGGATAAAATCCGTGTGGGTATCAACCAAGCCTATCAGAAGATCGCCGACCGGGACAACTACGTAACCGCCGAGAAAGTGCGCAATGCCTATCTGGGTTTGGGTATGAACCACGAAACATTGCTGGCGGTTTTCCGGCAGCATAACGAGGATTACGAAAAGCAGGTGGGCAAGCTCAAAAGCCTGCGCAGCTATTGGAAATACTGCACCGTATATAACCACCTTGCGGAGTTTATCGAAAAGCGGTACAAGGTCAGCGACATTGCTTTAAAGGAGCTTGCTCCGGCGTTCATCACCGACTTCGAGCTTTTCCTCAAAACCGAAAAGAACCATTGCAACAATACGGTTTGGTCGTATATGATGCCGTTCCGTAAGATTATCTACATGGCCGTCAATAACGGACTGTTGCAGCGCGATCCGTTTTTCGCGTACAGCATCACCAAAGAAGAAACGAAACGGGGCTTTCTGACCAAAGAGGAAATCAAGCTGCTGATTAACGGGACATTCAAAAAGAAAAGTTACGAGGTGATCCGCGACCTGTTCATCTTCTGCACCTTTACGGGGTTGAGCTGGACGGATATGGCGAACCTGACCAGAGCGAACCTGCAAACCTCGTTCGACGGCCATCTGTGGATTATCACCAACCGTCAAAAGACGGGTACGGAATCGAATATACGCTTGCTGGAGGTGGCCAAGCATATCATCGAAAAGTACGACGGCATGGCCGATAGCGATAAGCTGCTGCCCGTTCCGTGCTATGCCAACTGCAAGAACAGCATCAAGGTGATTGCGAGAAAATGCGGTATCGAGAAGAACGTTACGTGGCACATGAGCCGCCATACCTACGCGACGACGGTGTGCCTGTCGAACGACGTGCCCATCGAAACGCTCTCGAAGATGCTGGGACACCGCAGCATCCGCACGACGCAAATCTACGCCAAGATCACGGCGGAAAAGGTGAGCCGCGATATGGAAAAACTCTCGCAGCGTATTGAGCAAATGGAGAATTTCATATGTCAAACCATCTAAAAACGAATGTAACGATGAAAAGAGATAAAATCACAATTGGCGATAACGGCGTAACCCTTATGGGGAGCGAGGTATGGATGACGGCAATGGAGCTTGTCGAGCTGTTCGGTACGACTGCCGGAGCGGTAAACGCGGGTATCAAGGCAATCATCAAAAGCGATACGTTGCACGATTATGAGGTCTGCAAATACGTTCGTCTGGAAAACGGGAACGGCGCGGACGTGTATAACATGGAGGTGGTGGCCTCCCTTGCATTCCGGCTCAATACACGGGGTGCGTCGGTGCTGCGCAAATGGCTGATCCGACGAGCTACCGCTCCGACGCGGGCGGCGGCTCCAATCATCATTCAGTACAAAGAGGGATTCATCTGTTAAGAACGGCGGGCAGGTTTTGATACCTGCCCGTTATTGTTTAGCAAAGCTATTCAGATGAGATTTCTAACCAACTTTGAGGAATTAATTTTTCCCCGTTTCTCCATATTTCCCGTACACATGCTTTAAATTTTTCATCATTTAGGTAGGCATGGTCTGTTACTATTACTTGAAATTTAGAATTAAAATTACTTGTCTTGTTTATGATGAAATCAAACATTTTTTTTACGGCAATTTCATCGGAACTTTCTTGTATTTGCCCATCATTCTGGAGGTCTTTTTCTGGAGGAAAATATACCTGTGTTGGTTGGTCTATCATAATGAAACGAGGAACAGGTCTATTCATTTGAATGAAATGTTCATGTAAACCAAAATGTATAAGTAAATGATAACTAACCCAATTCGCTCCACTACCCAATTGAGATAACGGGATTGATTTATTAACAGTATCGGCTATAAGAGTTAATTTTGACAACTCAAATCTAATAAGTGCGTTTTCATGTTCAACATCCAAATCCTTAACCCAGTTACTCATATGCAAATTTATTTTATTGATAATAGAAAACAATTTTTCCTCTTTTGTTTCTTTATCAACACATTCCAATAAATCAGCAATATCTTGTTTCAGCTTATTAATCTTATTGTCAAGACTTCTGTCTTCTGTAAAATCAATGCTTTCTAAAAACAGACTTATTCTACCAATAACTTTACCTCTACGCAAATTTAGGTCACGTAATCTTCGAGCATTTTCCTGTTCTGTATATAAGGCAGTGATGGCATTTTCAGTTTTTTGAATATTTTCCTTTATAATATCTGCCTTATGTAGTAGCTCTTGTAGATATTTATTAAGGCGAGGCTTTTCTCTGGTAGTTTCTTCTAAACTTTTCTTCAATTTAGATAATGATGTTTGAATGGCTGTAATTGATGGTATTGGTACTTTTAAAGAGTTATTACACAAGGGACATATATATTCGCTATTGTGTGATTCAGAAAATAATCCAATACTTTCCAGCCGTATTTTCTGTTGTTCAACTTCTCCTGAATATTGGAAATTGTTCTTTAAAAATATTTGTGTAGCAGATATGGTGTCTTCTAAATGCCCCAATTCCATTTTATATTCATTTCTTTGATTAACAAGTTTCTTCAGTGTGGAATTTTCCCCTTCTACACTTAGATTAGTTTCTTGATATTCCCAGTCTTTAATAGAATTGAGAATATTGAGAGCATCTTCAATTTTTTCTGATTTCAGATTTTTATCTAAAATCCCAATTTGTTTAGCTTCTTCTATTAAAGAAAAAGCCATACTAATTCCCTCTGTATGAATCCTCTCTGCTTCATTCTTTTCTCTAACAAGCCGATTAAGTTCTCTTCTTTTTTGAGTTATTTCTTGTTCAATCTTTAAACTATCTTCCCTAATTGCTCCTAAAAAGTAGGGAAGAGAATCTTTAATAGCTTGTGGAACGAATGGTTCTGTTTGTTTGTAAAACAAATAGTCTTGTTGTGCTATTAATGTTTGAGGCTGAAAAGAGAATAATCTTGAATGTCCAAAATTAACTTCTAATGGTTCTCTTGTATTATTGTCTGGAATTTGCAGATTTTCAGCAATACCTAATTTCCGTGAAAGAAATGACTTTAATGCAGAAGTATTACTGTTATTATGAAGAGATGCAAAATCCGGTATTTCCTCATCGTTAATTTTAAGAAGAAATATTTCAGAAATAGCACTTACATTTCTTACATTGGGATTCTGGCGAGCTACTACATATTGTTCTTGATCTTCAAAAACAATAGTAATTGCAAACCAATGGACATTATCCCGTATTACTCCATCTGCTATTTTGCATTCTTTACTTCCCAAACAATAATCAACTATATTGATTAATGCTGTTTTACCAGATTTTGATTCTCCTGTTATGATATTTACTTTACCTAACTCAAAAGAAAGAATCCTCTGATGTTCAGCGTCTTTATAAAGTATTATATTCTTAATTTGCATATTATGGCCTTATTTTTAGGAACATATAAATAGTTTGTTCATTACCTGTTAAGCGAAGCCATTTTCCTAAAAGCTCCGCTTTTTTATAAATAGTTCTAATCTCTTCATTACTTTCACCTGCTGGAAGTTTTTTTGAGAATTTATTTACTTCAATTTCTCCATTATCAGAAATTTTCACTGCATTATGTAATAAAAGAAACATGATACTTTCCTTTGTGTAAGGAAGTAATTCTTTTACTCTGTCTGCAAAATCAATGAACAAATGTTCATTTTCATCTACCCAATGATGAAAATATGTACTTGAGCGTTGTGGCATATTATCTCTCGTTCTTTTATGTAATATCGTCGGCAATATTAAATAAAGTAATGAAAAAGGGAATAACATATTTTCTTCATTATCATTATATGAAACTATTGCTCTGCGTAATATTTCTCCACAAAATGCCGGATTGAGCAAATTTGCCACTATTTTCGATCTATTTTCCCAATTCTCCATTATTGTTCTTGTAATTTTTCTTGAAAATTTGGATGCCAGCCTATTTTTTTCTCATCCGCTAACATGTGACAACTCCCCTTTGTTAAATATTGGGGCTGGAAATTGTTGCGAATCTTATATGCTGGGGTTCTTTTTATATAATATTCTTCATAAAAAGCTTTGCCCGCTTTTTCTAATTCTTGTTCAGTTAATCCTTCGCACTCATCTTTCATCAAGGAAAAAATATTATTCCAATGATCATATAATTGTTTATCAAATCTGTTATATTCATCTATACCCGTTAAATTATCACGCAACCATTTAGAACGTTGCTCAAAAGCTCGCCTAAAATCACTAATCGCATTGCGCAAACTATTATTTTTTATCGCTATTAATTTTAACTGTTTTATAAACATCTTTTCCTCATAATTGACAATTTCACTTTCATCAATAGCTAAAGGATCTGGAAAATCATCAGGAAGGTTGTCTAACATAAAAAGATCTCTGGTATCAGATATCTTCATCAGAAGTTCTTTGCTTGAAATATAATCTTTTTTTCGAGTTAATAACAAAATACATTGTTGAAACCACCATCCTTCTATCTTCTCAATAAATGAATCAATTTTTCCTACAGGTGCAGAATATATTAATTCTTTTTTTATTGCTTTCAATGTTTCTTCTATTGAAAGAGAAGCGTCGATTATATAAATGTTATTTATTAATTTTATTTGTTGATCGGTTGATAAATTAAGAAAAGCAGTGTATCCTTTTTGATTCGTCTGATTATTTTGTTCCTTGCAAATATTTTGCATATCCTCCAACACTCCAATTCGATTTTGACTGCTATTTATTGTCATCTTAGAAATAAAAGAATCCGGGGTTGCAGTTGCGGTAGTAATTAGAGTAAAAATCGTATTATCTACATCTACCAGACTATTCAAAATTGCTTCGCTCCAAACACGTATTGTTTTCCAGAAATCAGAACTTCTTTCTGATAAATTAGCTACAGAATTAATATGTAATTTTGTTTGATAGAGGTTTGTTCCATCAATATCATCCAGCACAATATCGTCCAAATCCTCCAACCTTATAGATGGATTATCTTTTACTTTCTCTCGTAAAAGCAAATACAAACTATATCTAATCTGATAATAATATCCCAAAGATGGTTCTTTGGCGGAAAAATCTGTTTGGTAGGTAGGATTACTCATAAGCATTTTTTTAGTTTTAGTCGTTGCTATTTAGCAAATCCTTTACATTCACTTGTAATATATTAGCTATCTGATAAAGTGTTTCTAAATTCGGTTGCCTTCGATTACACGTATAAGCATTAACTATACTGAAACTTTTTTTCAGTTTATTAGCTAACCAAGTTTGGGATATTCCCTTTTCTTCAAGTATTACTCTTATCCTATTCAATTCAATTTTCTTCATAGCATATGAACTATTCTCTTAATGCTACAAATATAGGAAATAATATGCCATATAAAGAAAGTATATCAAAAATAATTCATTAAATATCAGATTATAGCATACAGATAGAAGCGGGCAGGCTTCGACACCTGCCCGTCGTCGTTTTAGGGGATAGCCTTGCGGTAATTCTCCGCGAGGAGTTTCTCGATGTCGGATTCCCGGTAGAGGACTTTGCCACCGAAAAGGATAAAGGGAATCTTGCGTGCGGCGCGGTATTCCTGCAAGGTGCGGCGGCTCACTTTCAAGAGGTCGATCACCTCCTTATCGGTGAGGTAACGTTCGCCTCCGAGGGGCGGATGAAAGTTTTCCGTAAATTTCACCGCCTCTTTCGCGCTTTTCTTCAAAGCCCGCAGCAAGGCCGCGATGCGTTCGTCGTCCGACGTAATTACATGATTGTCGTTCATATTCGCGTGGTTTTAGTGGTTTCGTTCGCTGGTCAGGGGCTATCCTGCGGTGTACGGTATCGGTCGATACCGGGCAGGAGCCGTTCGACTTCTTCGGGTTTGTAGTAGAACTTGCGCCCTATCTGCGTGCAGCCGATGATGCGGTTGTCGCGCAAGGTCTGTAAGGTGCGCGGGCTGATGCGCAGCAGGCGGCACACCTGCTGGCCGTCGAGCCATTTACTTACGCGCTTGTCGCTGCAACGGCGGCACAAGGCATCGACTTTTCCGGTCAGCGTTTCCACGCCGCAGAGCAATGCCTCAAAGGTTTTCTTTTCGATAATAACTATTTCCATTCGACAGATTTTTAGAGTTGGGGGCAAATGTAGCCAATCCCGTCCCTCGCGCTGCCTTTTGCGGTTTTGTGGCAGCTTGTGGCGTTGGTTTGGCACTCTCTGGCTTCGGCGCATCGCCTTAACCTGCTGAAAATCTTTCCCGTGTCGCTACCGACTATGGAAAGCAGCCCAACGCAAAGCAGCACCTTTGCCGCAGAAACAAAAAGCAAGTGTTATGGAAATCATCACGATGGAAAGTACCGCTTATAAGGAGCTGGTGGAAAAGATAGACCGCATCGCAGGTTACGTCCGGGATAGCGAGCGGGAGAAAAAGAAAGACACGCCGGATGTGTGGTTGAACAAGGAGCAGGTCATGTCGCTGCTGGGCATCAGCCGCCGCACGCTGCAACGGCTTCGGGAGAGCAAACGCCTCGGATACGCGATTTTTCGCGGTGCGTGCCGCTACCGCCTCTCGGAAGTGGAGCGGCTGATCGAAGAATCTGTTATCGACTGCAACCCGCAACGGCTGGAAGATTTCAAACGAAATTACCTGCTGCGCACGGGCAAAGGCGGAACCTCTAAACGATGAGCGTATGGGACTGCTGGAAACGGACACTTTCGAGCTGTGGATGTCGAAGATCATGGAACGCTTCGACCGTCACGAGCGGATGCTGGCCTCGCTTGCGGGCAAGGAGGTCAAGGAGGTGAAATATCTGGACGGCGAGCGGCTGTTGGACAATCAGGACTTGTGCCAACTGCTGCAAGCGAGCAAACGGTCGCTGCAACGCTACCGCAGTTCAGGCACGCTGCGCTACCAAATGCTGTGGCATAAAATCTATTACAAGGAATTGGACGTGCAGGACTTCCTGAAAAATCACTTCGACGAGTTCAAAGGCTGCCGCAAGGTCGAGAAGAAAGGGGGTTAAACGCCAAACGCTGCCAAACCGACGCCACAAGCTGCCACGACGTGCGGGAACGGTCGGAGCAGCTGCTCCTATCCTTAAATTCGCAGGGCATCAGGCAGATGCAAATCTATTAATAACAATAAAGTATGGAACAAAAAAAGAAAGAACAAGACGTTCTGATCGTTAGGGACGAGCAGACGGGCGAGATCGGTGTGGTCGCGGGGTTGAAGCGCGACGGCACGCCGAACATGAAACCCGCCAAAGCGGAACACGCGCAGGATTTCCTGCGTTTCGACCGCCACGGCGATGCGCTGGATAATTTTTTCGCCAACTTCTACCGCCAATGCAAGGAGCCGAAACGCTTCGGCTTCTACCGTGTCGCGGCGGAGGGCGCGGACAAGGTGATCGAGGTGCTGAAAGAGCTACTGAAAAACCCGGAGCAGAACAAGGAGTTGCTTGCCCCACATAAGGTCGATACGACCAAGTACGAGCAGGCCGCCCAGCAACAGGCGCAGGAGGCGGAGCAGCAAGTCGCCCCCGACCAAACGCCGCAGCCGGAAGAAGAAGCGCGGCAAACCGGGCAAGCGAGCGAGGAGCAAGCTGCACAAACGGAGCAGACACCCGCCGAGGAGCAGGATAACGAGAGGAAGTATAAACCTATCGACACCGACCGCTTCGACCGGGCGGAGGTCGAACGACGCTGGGGCATCGACCTTGCGGCGTTGGAGCAGTCGGGCGATCTGGAGCGGATGCGTCATTATGGCAAGTCGCAGCTTATCGAATGTACCCCCGATTTCGGAGGCATCCGCGTTCCGATGCAGGCACGTCTGTCGCTGCGGGAGAATCCCGACGGCTCGGTTTCACTCGTACCGCACCCGATCCGCCGGGAACCGAACCTCAACGAGTATATGAACGTCCCCTTTACCCCCGAAGATCAGGAAAACCTGAAAAAGACGGGTAACCTCGGACGTGTAGCGTGGATCGACGATCCGCAGACGGGCAATTTCGCTCCTCACTTTATCAGCATCGACCGCCTGACCAATGAAACGGTTGCCCTTTCCGTCTTTGCCATTCGCATCCCCGATGAGGTCAAGGGCGTGAAGCTCGACCGGAACCAAAAGGCCGCCCTTTCACGCGGCGAGGGCGTGTATGTGGAGGATATGATCGGAAAGAGCGGCAAAAAGTTCAATGCCACGATCCAAATCAACGCCGACAAACGGGGGCTGGACTTTCATTTCGGAGGTCAAAGGAGAGCGCAGAGGCAGGAGCAGACGCAAGCGACGGATACCACGCAGCAGCCCCGCCGCCTGCGCATCGGGAAAACGCTGCTCGGCGCGGAAATCAAACCGGAGCATAAGGCGGGCTGGGAGCAGAACAAATGGGTGTATATGGAGGGGCTTACGGACAAGAAAGGCAAGCAATTCAACGCCTATGTGCGCCCGAACCACGAAAAGGTCAAGTTCGATTTCAGCCGTAAGAAGCCGGAGCAATCGCAGATTTACGAGATCAAGCCCGACAATGCCTCGCGCACGCAGGTTGCCGTCAATTCGGAGGGTAAGACCGACGAGGCGACCAAACACGTCGGCGAGCCGCTGCAACGGGGACAGACCGCCCCTGCCAACGAGGAACAGCAGCGCAGGCAGCAGCAAGCGAACAAACCCAAAATGCACATGTAGCTATGACGGCCTTTATTATCCTGCTCCTTTCCTGCCTTGTCCTTGCCGTGGGCAGCTACCTCCGACGGCGTGTCGATTGGCAGGCCATCGAGGACGAGAACAAACGATACTATACCCCTGACGGGTATCACGTTTATTACGACCGGAAAATCCTGCGCCGCTTGCGCGAGGAGGAGAAAGTAGCGCAGGAGCAAACAACCGAGAATTAAAAACGGGGTTCATATCCCACACCACTAAATCCACATTAAATAAATCAATTCAGTATGAAAACAATTATTGCAGAGAAACCGAGCGTGGCGCGTGAAATCGCCCGCATCGTGAAAGCTGGCAAGCGCGAGATCGGCTATTACGCCGGAGCGGAGTACAACGTAACATGGGCTTTCGGGCATCTGGTGCAGCCCGCCCTGCCGGACGGCTACGGCATCAAGGGCTTCCACCGCGACAATCTGCCGATTATCCCGCCCGTATTCCAGCTTGTACCGCGACAGGTCAAGACCGACAAAGGCTACAAGCCGGACAGCGACGTGACGGCGCAAATCAAGGTCATCGCGCGGCTGTTCCGCGAGAGCGAAGGTATCATCGTGGCCACTGATGCAGGGCGCGAGGGTGAGTTGATCTTCCGCTATCTGTACGAGTATATTGGCTGCGCCACGCCGTTCGACCGCCTCTGGATCAGCTCGCTCACGGACAAGGCTATCCGTGAGGGGCTGGAGCGCATCGAGAGCGGCTCGAAGTACGACAACCTCTACTATGCGGCCAAAGCTCGCAGCGAAGCCGATTGGCTGGTGGGCATCAACGCTACGCAAGCCATCACGATAGCCGCCGGACGCGGGACGTATTCGCTCGGTCGCGTACAGACGCCCACGCTGGCGATGGTCTGCGAACGTTACCTCGAAAACAAGCGTTTCACGCCCGAAACCATTTGGCAGGCGCATTTCGCCACGCCGGGAACCGAGGCCGATGCGGTGGTGAAGTTCTCCTCCGCCCAAAAATGGAAAGAGAAAGCCCCCGCCGAGGCCGCCTACCTATCACTCAAAGCACAGGGCGCAGCCACCGTTACGAACGTCGAGCGTAAGGAAACCGTGCAGGAACCGCCCCTGCTCTACGACCTGACGACACTCCAAAAAGAGGCGAACACCAAGCATGGATTCTCGGCGGACAAAACGCTCTCCATCGCCCAAAAACTCTATGAGGCGAAAGCAATTACCTATCCCCGCACGGGCAGCCGCTACATCCCCGAAGACGTGTTCGCACAGATTCCGGCCTTGCTGCTGACGCTGAAAAACAATTCCACATGGAGCCGACGTCTTGCTCTTTTGGGTGAAACCCCGTCGCGCCGCAGCGTGGACGATAGCAAGGTAACCGACCACCACGCGCTGCTGCCTACGGACGTAAGGCCGAAGCTGCTCTCCGCTGACGAGCAGACCGTTTACGATATGATCGTGGGGCGTATGCTCGAAGCGTTCTCTGAGTTGTGTATCAAGCACATAACGACGGTTACGGCAGGGTGCGACGGCATGGAGTACACCACCAAAGGGACTATCGTCCGTCAGGCGGGCTGGCGCGGCATCTACGGCGAAGAAACGGAAGATACCGTACTACCCGAATGGACGGAGGGCACGACGCTCGCCGTCGGAGGCTGCTCGCTGACCGAGGGCAAAACCAAGCCCAAGCCGCTGCATACCGAAGCCTCGCTGCTGGCGGCAATGGAAACCGCAGGTAAAGAAGTCGAAAACGAGGAATTGCGGCAATCGCTTAAAGCGTGCGGCATCGGCACACCCGCCACACGTGCGGCCATCATCGAAACTCTTTTTTCACGGGAATACATGGTGCGGCAGAAAAAGTCGCTCGTACCGACCGAAAAAGGGCTGGCACTCTACTCGGTCGTGAGGCAGATGCGCATTGCCAACGTGGAGCTGACCGGAGAATGGGAGGCGGCACTCGCCAAGATCGAACGGGGCGAGCTGCGTGCCGAAGCATTCCGGGGACAAATCGAGCAGTACACCGCCGAAATCACCTCGGAGTTGCTGACCTCGGAAAAGCTCTTTACGCATAAGGGTTCGGACTGTATCTGTCCAAAATGCAAGACGGGACGGATGCAGTTCTTCGGAAAGGTCGTGCGCTGCGACAATGCCGCGTGCGGGTTACCCGTGTTCCGCATCAAGGCCGGGAAGACGCTCTCCGACGCCGAGATTACCGAGCTACTCACCAAAGGTCGCACAGGAGTGATTCGGGGCTTCAACAGCAAGCAGGGCAAAGCGTTCTCGGCCATCGTCGCTTTCGATGCGGATTTCAACACCGTTTTCGAGTTTCCAGAAATGAAAAACGAGCAACGAAAACCCAAAAGAAAGAAATAATGCGTATATTCGCCACTGAATACACGGAAATAGATTGTTCTTGCTATCTCGATAGCCGATACCGATTTATTCTCTGTGGATTTAGTGGTGGCACTCGACGGGGACGTTGAGTGCCTTTTTCGTCTATCCGCTTTTATAATCCACTAAATCCACAGCATTTATGAATCAGAACAACAAGCCTACGGAACTATCCTACTACGGGCTTTACCTGTTATCCTATCTTAAAGAGAACCACCCCGACAAGGCGGGCGATGCGGCCTTTATCGAAAGCCGCGCCGACCGTGCCGCCGACGCATTCGAGCAGGCGCGGCGCGAGGGGTATCTGCCCGAAGGGGCGCAAGAGTTGGCGATGACCGCCCTGCTGGATGGGCTTCACTTCTCCCGCTACGACACGATTATCGAGGTACTCTGGAATGAGTTTGCCGATGAGGTGGCGCAGAGCGAAGCCCCCGACGTCGCCCTGAAATTACAGCCCTATCTGGAGGGCGTTTTCACTCAATACCCGCTCTCGGACGATTTCGCCTACTCGCCCGAATACGAGCAGCTCTACACGGAGCTGACGGGAGCCATTTCAATCCTGTTGGAAGAAGATGGCATTTAACCGTAAAGCCAAACTGCGGGACAACATCGAGGCGATACGCACGGCGTTCGAGTTAGACAAGGCGCAGCGGGCGGCCACTCCCGACGAGAGGGAGCGGCTTGCCCGCTTCTGCGGTTTCGGCGGGTTGAAATGTATTCTCAACCCTGCATCCGATCTGACCGATGCCGTGCAGTGGGCGAAATCCGACCTCGAATTATTCCCCATGACGGCGGAGCTGCACCGCCTGATCCGCGAGAACAGCGCGAACGACGGCGAGTACAAACGCTATATCGACAGCCTGAAAAGCTCCGTGCTGACTGCGTTCTACACCCCGGCGGCAGTTACGGAGGCACTCGCCGACGTGCTGCACGACTACCATGTGCGTCCGCGCCGTCTGCTGGAACCCTCGGCAGGCCACGGGGCATTCGTCGATGCGTTCGCACGTCGCAATGCCGATGCGGACGTGATGGCCTTTGAAAAAGACCTCCTGACGGGTAAAATCCTCTCGCACCTCTATCCCGACAAGAAAGTACGGGTGGAGGGGTTCGAGCGCATCGAAAAACCTTTCGAGGGCTATTTCGACGTGGCCGCCTCCAACATTCCGTTCGGGGACGTGGCGGTGTTCGATCCGGCATTCTCGGCAAGCGAAACGCCCGGACGCCGCGCCGCGACCAAAGCCATCCACAATTACTTTTTCCTCAAAGGGCTGGATGCCGTCCGGGACGGTGGCATCGTGGCGTTCATTACATCGCAGGGGGTGATGGATTCCCCGCGCAATGAGGCGGTACGGCTCGAAATACTCAAAGAGGCGCACCTCCTTTCCGCCATCCGTCTTCCGAACAACCTCTTTACCGACAATGCGGGAACAGAGGTGGGCAGCGACCTCGTCATCCTGCAAAAAGACACCCGTAAAGAGGGGCTAACGGAAGACGAAAAACTGTTTACCCGAACGGGAACGCTGCACGGCGTAAGTACGAACCGATATTTCATAGAACACGAGGAACAAATTATCTATACGAGTGCGGAATTGGACACCGATCCCTACGGCAAGCCCGCAATGGTTTACGAACATGAGGGCGGCGTACAAGGTATCGCGGATCGCTTGCGCGACCTGCTCGACCACAACCTGCACGCACGATTGATTATGCGGCTCTACTCCGGCGGCATTCGGGATGCGCGGTTGAAAGAGCAACAAGAGGCAGCAACCCAAGCGACAGAACTGCCCCTACAACCGGAACCTACCCCCGAAGATCGGGCGGAGTTCGGCGTACGGGCGAAAGAAAAGGAGCAGGAACTATGGGAGCAGCGACCGCCGCAGCCGGAAGATTTCGGGCGGACGAACGTTGCGGAAGAAGAAGCACAGCCCGTACAAACGACCGACAACGACAAGACGGAAAAGCAGGGAGCGGCTTCCCCGCAAATGGAAGCTATCGCACGACCGTCCACCCCTCCCAAAGAGGAGAAACCGGAGATCGAGCCTCCGGTTATGAGCCTCTACGACCTGTTCGGCTTCACGGCGGAGGAACGACGTGTAGCCCAGACGGGCGGCAAGCCCCACCGAAGAAGCAACCGCCCGAAGCTGGCACAACCACGCCAACCGTCCCTGTTCGATACGCCGATGGAGGCCGTGGCGATGGCCAAAGCGGAGCAGTCCGACCGAACGGCGCAAATGACCGCCGCACCTGTCTATCCGGTAGAGAATGCTTTTGAAAGGGAACACCGGGAGCGCGTGTCCGAGGTCGAGCGACAGATGCACGAGGACGAAGCGAAGCTCACCGCCGAGGAGCGGCAGCGCAAGCACGAGGAGGAGATGCAGCCCCGACCGTTCGACGGGTTATTGGAGCCGCACCACCGCGAGGGTTCGCTCGTCAGGGTGAACACCGTCGGTGTGCGTTATCAAATCGGCTATCTGAAAGACGTTACCCGCTATGGAGCGACGTTCCACCCGCTCGATGTGGACAAGGCGCAGCGGGAGAAGATCGCAGCCTATATTCCCGTGCGTGATGCTTACGAGCGGCTCTATGCCTACGAAGCCGACAGGCACGAGGAGGACAAGATGCAGCGCGAAAACCTGAACGCCCGCTACGACGAGTTTGTCGGGCGGTACGGCTCGCTCAATACCAAAGCGAACGTCAAGCTGATTATGATGGACGCTTCGGGGCGCGACCTCCTTGCAGTAGAGCGGGCTGAGAATGGGCAGTTCGTCAAGGCCGACATCTTCGACCATCCGGTAGCGTTCGCGCTCAACGAAACGACGCACGTCGATACGCCCGAAGAAGCTCTCGCGGCTTCGCTCAACCGATACGGCGGTGTAAACCTCGATTACATGGAATCCTTGTCGGACAACAGCCGCGAGGAGCTGATCGACGAGTTGAAAGGGCGTATCTTTTACAATCCGCTGGTCGGCGGCTACGAAATCAAAGACCGCTTCATTGCGGGCAACGTGGTGGATAAGGCAGAGCGCATCGAGGCATGGATGGCCGGGAATCCGCACGGCGAGCGGGAGAAAGAAGCCCTTACCGCCTTGCAGGAGGCTGCGCCGCGTCCGATTACGTTCGACGAGCTGGATTTCAACCTCGGCGAGCGGTGGATACCCACGGGCATATATTCCGCTTACGCCTCCTACCTGTTCGATACCGATGTGCGCATCGGCTATTCGGAAAGCATGGACGACTACGCCGTCAAGAGCGGCGTGAAAAACGCAAAGATTCTCGACCAATATTGCGTCAAGGGCTATTACCGTACCTACGACGGAATCGCCCTGCTGAAACATGCCCTTGTGAACACCGTGCCCGATATGAAAAAGAGCATCGGTAAGGACGAACACGGCAATGACATCAAGGTACGCGACAGCGAGGGCATACAGCTCGCCAATGCCAAGATCGACGAAATCCGAAACGGTTTCGTGGAGTGGCTCGCGGAACAGTCGCCAAAATTTCAGGAGCGGCTGACCGATATGTATAACCGCAAGTTCAACTGCTTCGTGCGTCCGCAGTACGACGGTTCGCACCAAACGTTCCCCGACCTCGACCTAAAAGCCCTCGAAAAGCGGTTCAATATCAAGGACGTGTACCAAAGCCAAAAGGATTGTATCTGGATGTTGAAGCAGAACGGCGGGGGCATCTGCGACCATGAGGTAGGTACGGGTAAAACCTTGATTATGTGCGTGGCGGCGCATGAGATGAAGCGACTGGGGCTGGCACACAAGCCGATGATTATCGGCCTGAAAGCTAACGTCGCGGAGATTGCCGAGTGTTACCGCACGGCCTACCCGAACGCGAAGATACTTTATGCTTCGGAAAAGGACTTTTCGCCCGAAAACCGCGTGCGGTTTTTCAACAACATCAAAAACAACGACTACGACTGCGTGATTATGTCGCACGACCAGTTCGGCAAGATACCGCAGTCGCCCGAATTGCAGCAGCGCATCCTGCAAGCCGAGCTGGATACCGTCGAGGAGAATCTGGAGGTGCTGCGCAGTCAGGGCAAGGAGATTTCGCGGGCGATGTTGCGGGGATTGGAAAAGCGTAAAATCAACCTCTCGGTGAAGCTGGAGAATATCGCGCACGCTATCAAGTCGCGCACGGACGACGTGGTGGACTTCAAGCAGATGGGCATCGACCATATTTTTGTGGACGAGAGCCACCAATTCAAAAACCTGATGTTCAACACCCGCCACGACCGCGTGGCCGGGCTGGGCAATCAGGACGGCAGCCAAAAGGCACTCAATATGCTCTATGCGATCCGTACCATACAGGAGCGCACGGGAAAGGATTTGGGTGCGACGTTCCTCTCCGGCACAACTATCAGCAATTCGCTGACGGAATTGTACCTGCTGTTCAAATACCTGCGCCCGAAAGAGCTGGAGCGGCAGGACATCAATTCGTTCGATGCGTGGGCAGCCATCTTCGCCAAGAAAAGCGTGGATTTCGAGTTTTCGGTAACGAACAACATCGTCCAGAAAGAACGCTTCCGCTACTTTATCAAAGTACCGGAGCTGGCGGCGTTCTACTCCGAGATTACCGACTACCGCACGGCGGAAGACGTGGGCGTGGATCGTCCCGACAAGAACGAGATACTCCACAACATTCCGCCCACGCCCCAGCAGGAGGAGTTTATACAGAAATTGATGCAGTTCGCGCAGTCGGGCGATGCAACCATCCTCGGACGCGCACCCCTCTCGGAAACGGAGGATAAGGCCAAGATGTTGATCGCTACGGACTACGCCCGCAAAATGGCTCTCGACATGCGGCTGATCGACCGGGAACTGTACGAAGACCACCCCGATAACAAGGCGAGCCAATGTGCCAAGATGATTGCGGAATACTACCGCAAGTACGACGCGCAGAAAGGCACGCAGTTCGTCTTCTCGGATTTGGGGACGTTTCAGCCGGGACAGTGGAACGTGTACAGCGAAATTAAACGGAAGCTGATCGAGGATTACGGCATTCCCTCCTCAGAGATTCGCTTCATACAGGAGTGCAAGAACGAGAAAGCACGCAAGGCCGTTATCGACGCGATGAACGAGGGCAAGGTGCGGGTGATCTTCGGCTCGACCTCCATGCTCGGCACGGGTGTCAATGCGCAGAAACGAGCCGTCGCGGTGCATCACCTCGATACACCGTGGCGACCATCCGACCTCGCGCAGCGGGACGGGCGTGCCGTGCGCAAGGGCAACGAGATCGCCAAGCTCCATGCCGACAACAAGGTGGACGTGGTAATCTATGCGGTGGAAAAGTCGCTCGACAGTTATAAATTCAACCTGCTGCACTGCAAGCAGACGTTCATCTCGCAGCTTAAAAGCGGCGCAATGGGGGCACGAACCATCGACGAGGGAGCAATGGACGAAAAGTCGGGCATGAATTTTTCAGAGTACATGGCCATTCTTTCCGGCAATACCGACCTGCTAGACAAAGCCCGTTTGGAGAAAAAGGTGGCAGCGTTGGAGAGCGAACGCAAATCGTTCCACAAGGCCAAGAGCGGTTCCGTCTGGAAATTGGAGGAGTACACCAAGACGCTCGCCCACAACAACGATTGCATCGTCAAAATGTCGGCGGACTACGAAGCGTTCCTCGCGCGGGTGCAGACCGACAAGGAGGGCAACAAGCTCAATGCCGTGCGCCTCGACGGATTGGACGCTACCGACCACAAGAGTATAGGCACGCGCTTACAGGAGATTGCCAAAAACGCTACGACGGGCGGTGAATACCTGCGTATCGGTGAGCTTTACGGTTTTCCGATTCTCGTCAAAACCGAACCCGTCGTAAAAGACGGGGTTGAAAGCAAACAAAACCGTTTCTTCGTGGAGGGGGCATTCAAGTACACCTACAATAACGGACAGGTTGCGATGACCGACACCAAAGCGGCGGCGATGAATTTTCTGAACGCGCTGGAGCGCATACCGAAATTAGTCGAGCAGTACAAGGCGCAGAATGTAACTTATGAGCGGGATATTCCGATTTTGCAGCAGACCGTCGGCGGCGTATGGAAAAAGGAGGACGAGTTGAAGCAGTTGAAATCGGAGGTTGCGGCGTTGGAGCGGAAGATTCAGTTGGAGCTGGCTCCGCAAAAAAATGAAGCCGGACAGGAACAAGCCGCAGCGCGGCAAAGTGACGTAAAGGTACAGAACCAAACGCAGCATGTCCCGACCGAAAATCCTGCTCCGACGCATCGGGACGAGCAATTTATCCGCGACCATGTTATCGTCGCACGACCTTCTCCAGCCGAAAACAGGGGTATCAAGATGTGATCAGCAAGCAGCCGCTTTCAAAGCGGCTGCTTTTGCTTTTATGAAACGTTTTCCTTCACTCGAAGACCTTTAGCAACGCCAGCCTATCCTCCTCCTTTTTCACACGCAGGTAATTTCGGTAGTTTCCGAATCCTGCCATCAAGACCAGCTCCATGTTGCTTTTGGTGCTGTACCGGGGTGAAAGGCGGAGGCGGTCGAGTTCGGCGAGACGGTAGCGGTTAATCAGACGGCTGAAATTCATGCCGTACTCCCGGTTGATAAAGGCCGACAGGTAACTGCGGTTGGTGTTCAGACCGACGTCCAAGTCGGTAATGCGCAGCTTGGGATCAAGGTGGGGTTTCTTGTCGCGCAGGTATCGCTCGAACTGTTTACGGTCGATAGTAGCTTCTTTTTCCTGTGTTGCTTCCTCGGCGGCATCGGGCTGGATAATCAGGTAATTGCCGTCGAGCATATTGTAACATAGGATGATGTAGTAGACAAAGTAGGGCAACGCCCCCAGCCATACGAACCACGGGGAGGCAAAGGTGTCGATGCCCAGCAACAGCCCGGCAAAGGGTACGGGCACGCAAACGAGGATGAGCAGTTGCATGGAGAAAAGCCAGTCGAGCGAGGTGCGCTGCGCCTCGGAGGAGTAATCGACGACAAAGCGTCGGTAACGGCGTATATTGCGCAGGCTGAGCAGCGGATAGAGCGTATTGTAAACGATGAAGACGACACTCGTGGAGGCATACACCACGCCGAGCCATACGTCGGATGTTGCGCCTTCCCCGCCGTAAACCACGTTCATCTGTTTCTCTGTGGGAACGAGCAGGTCACACCCCAGCGACACCGCCGTAATTACGAACGGGATCACCACATGCAGTCGGTTGAACGGGCGCGAGCCGTCCGTATCGGTCAGGATGGCGACAAGACGGTAGAACATCACCTGATCGAGCATCAGGGTCAGCAGAAAGACGGTGTGGTAACTGATATATCCGTCGGGGCTGACCACATACAACACCATTCCCAGCCACCCTAACGCAGTGACAAGATAGATAAAAGCAAGGTACAATCGTAGCCGCTTCTCCTGACGGTTCCGTTTGCAGTTATGGGCGTCCATCAGCATCATGAGCATGCAGCCCACAGCACATAGCACGGGCGTTGAGAATGCGAACGCCTCCACCAGACCACGCGCTATCATGGAGTACCTCCTTTCTTCTTATCGCGCTTTTCCTCGTCGGCCTCGCGTTCGGCGGCGACAGCTCTTAAATAGGTGCGGTAATTGTCGAATCCCGCCTTTTCGACCAGCGAACGCATGCTTTTACCGCGATTGGAGGGCAGCGCACGCAGGCGGTCGAGTTCCCGGAGCCGCCAGCGGTTCAGATAGCGGTTGAAATTCATGCCGTAGGTGCGGTTGATAAAACTCGACAGCGCGGTGCGGTTCACATCGAACACCTCGACCAGATCGGCGATTTTGCACGCCGGATCGAGCCACGGCTTTTCATGGCGGAAATAAGCCTCCAAACGAACGCGGCTCAATTTGCCGCTGTGATGCCTGCGCAGGGGCTTGGATTCAGGCTCCGGCTGGGGTTTGGATTCCGGGATATCGGTGGCTTCCGTCTGCATTTGCGGTGCAGCCGCTATTATTGGAACCGCACCTTGCCGGGCGTCGTTGTCGGGCAAGACATACAGCCGATACTTGCGGCGGATGATGTGGTACGAGAGCAGGACGTGCTGAAAGGCCATCGCCCCGGCAGCGAGGATCGTCCAAAACGAATGCAGGATCGTTGCGCGGGGCATAAACGTAGGCAGCAGCGACGAGAGCAGCGAGGCGATGGAGATGCCTACCAGAAACACCACCCATCCGGCGGTTCGCCGAACCGGAGCAGGCTTTCCGTTTGTTCTTCGGTAGAAGCGTAGCAGCACGGCAATCGTCAGCACATAATAGAGCATTCCGAAGATCACGCGCAAAAGCGGTTTGAGGGTAAAGAAACGAGTGAACGCTTCGTACCCTGCGGGAAAAACGAGAGCTTTACCCTCGACGATCTCTATTTGAACTTCCATCGGAACGAACAGCGACCAGACGAACAGTATCCCGCCAAGCAGAGCGGGGAGCAGGTAATGCAGCGACGAGAACCGCTCCGCCTCTCCCAGACGGGTAAGGTAGCGGACGATTCGGTAGAAAAAGATCGAGGGCAGCACGAACGACAAAAGGCAGAGCACGTTCAGCCAAGTAAACAGCACCGGATGAAATTCGTAGCAAAAAGCCATATACCAGCCCAAAGCCGAGAGGGAGAGGTAGACCAGCATGATCTTTTTCAGGCGGCGTTCTTCTTGCGTGAGGCAGTCGCGCAACGATAGAGCCACCAACGCTCCGCAGGTGAAGGCTGAAAAAACAGGAATCAGCACCGTGATACCGATCTTATATGCAGCTAAAACATCTATTTTGCGAATATATCGTTTTTTTCGTCGGATTGCCCCGTTTTAACGTCAAAAAATGCAAAAATACACCTTTTGTCACCTATTTTACGATTTGTCACCATAAAAAATGGCCTTATTACGATTTGTCGCTGCATATTTTGTCGATATGTCCACCGAGATATTGCCTTATTGGGTAAATTTGTAGATGGAAATGCAAGATGAAAAGATGAACAGGCAGAATCGAACGAAAAGCAACGGCGTTTACCGGGCAACCGACCGGAGTATCGCAGGCGGAAAAGTGTCTTTTCCTGCTATTTTATTGCCTGAATATTTGGAAGTTCCGAAAATTCGTGTAAACACACACACACACACACACACACACACACATATATATTCTCACCGCCGGTAACCCGCGCGTTAATATACTTATTTTCAGTCAGTCCGCAAAGAGGTGCAACTCCTTTTTGCGGACTGACTGTTTGTTATCCCCGTCCCAAACCGGGCAGAGTGATAGCCGTGGCCGTACCACGCCCAATAACAATCCCCATCACGGAATCAATCATCATGTATCATTTAATAATCCGATTATGAGTAAAACAATCCAAACACTACTTACCCTCGTGCTGATGCTGTGCGTTTGCGGAGCCTCCTACGGGCAGGCCGGGCAATCCACGGCAAAGGAAAAGACGGTGACCTTCAAATTTGTACCGGGTAACGACATGTTCTATATTCCGTGGTCGGGCAACGACGCGGAACTGGAACGGCTTTACGCTTTGGTGGATGAGTACCGTACCGAGATCACCGCTGGGCGGATGCCCGTATATGTGGACGGCTACTGCGCCTCGCTGCCGACCCCGAAAGAGAACCTGACGACGGCTTTTGTCCGCGCCAACCGCGTCAAGTCGGAGTTGATTCAGCACAAAGGACTGACGGAGGCGAATTTCATCACTGCCAATTACGCACGCGCGTACCTTAATAATAAGGATGTGGTAGTGGTAACGCTGCGCATTCCGGCAACGAAGGAGCCGGACACAGCCCGTCTGGAACGGGAACGCCGCGAGCAGGCCGAGCGCGAACGTGCAGCACAAGCGGAGCGTGAACGCATCGAGCAGGAACGGCTTGCGGCCGAGCGTGCCGAACGTGAACGGGCGCAGGCCGAGCAACTCGCCCGCGAACAGGCGGAGCGTGAACGTGCCGAGCAGGAACGCCTTGCGGCCGAGCAAGCCGTGCCCGCGAAGCCCTACTGCCTTGCCGTTCGGACGAACGTGCTTTACGATGCGATGCTGCTGCCTACGCTGGGCGTGGAATGGCGTATTAACCGGAATGTGGGCGTCAAGCTCGACGGCAGCCTTGCATGGTGGGGCGGCAGCAGCGACAAAGTGCAGAAGATGTGGCTCTTGAACCCCGAAGTGCGCTGGTATCTGCTGCGCGACAAACGCTTCTATGTCGGTGCATCCGGTAATTATGGGCAGTACAATATGTATAAGTACCCAATCGGCAGCATCGTATCGAAAGACACGGGCTATCAGGGTTCGATGTGGAATGCAGGCGTGACGGTCGGTTACCAGCTCTACCTCTCGCGCTGCTTCTCGGTCGATTTCAACCTCGGTCTGGGCTACACGCGCTTCGATTACGACACGTTCGGCATCACCGACGGCGTGCGGGTGTACAAGGAGCGCGACCGAACGAAGAACTTCTGGGGGCCGACGCAGGCGGGCATATCGCTCGTCTGGACGATAGGAGGTAACAAGTAGAACAAATATAAAAACAGGAATATGAAAAGAGTTATAAAACTACAACTTGTCGGGGCAGTGGCGATAGCTACGCTTCTCGCTGCCTGCGACGTGAAAGACCCCATCTACAACACCCCGCACCCGGAGCACGGTAAAATCACGCTGACTACCGACTGGGACGGAATCGGCGAGGGACTGACCGCACCTGCCGCCTATACCGTGGCGACACTCCCTGCTGCCGCTTCTGCGGCGACGGGCGGATACACAGCCACGCTGAACGGTACGACCAACACGCTCGACCATCTTTTCGATCCGGGTGCGTACCGCATCCTCGTCTACAACACGCCGGAACATATCACAGTGAGCAGTACGACGGCGAGCGTAGAAGCGGCAACCCCATCTGCCGGGCTGTCGGGCACGTTCGTTCATAACGCTCCGGACTGGTTGTTCGCTTCGGCCACGGACGCCGTGATAGAGGCAGATAAGGAACACGCTGTCGCCGCCGTGATGCAGCAGCAAGTGCGTGAGCTTACGCTTATCATTGAACCGACGGGCGAAACGACCGACAGGATAGAAAGCATCACTGGCACGCTTTCGGGGGTTGCCTCGTCGCTCAACTTCGCCGACGGCACGCACGCCGCGCCTGCTAATGTGGCGATGACCTTCTCGAAGATCACCTCCGGCACGGATGCCGGGAAATGGTCGGCTACGGTGCGCCTGCTGGGCACGGCAGGGGCGGAGCAACGGCTTGCGGCAACCATCACCTTTACAGACGGCAACCCCGAACCCGTAAACTTCGACAGCGACCTCACCTCGGTGCTTGCCACGTTCAACGCCGACAAGCGCAAGCCCCTCACGCTGGGCGGCTCGGTGGTGGAAACACCTACGGGAGCCGGATTCGGAGCAACCATTGACGACTGGACGACCGTCGATGGCGGAGATATAGATGCTAATATGTAACAATCGATCATATAACAATTAAATACAAACGAAATATGAAATCAGTAACTCCAATCCGCATGTCCGCTATCCTGATGGCGGCAGCTTTCCTCTTCGCAGGATGTGAAAAAGAGAATGAAAACAGAGTAGATAACCAGCCCGTAAAGGCGCGCATCACCTCCACGATCGACGGCATGGCTACCCGCGCCGCAGGAACGGCATGGGCGGCGGGCGACCGCATCGGCATCACCGCCACGAAAGCCGACGGCACGGTGCTGCTCTCCAACGCGCCCTACGTCACCACCGACGGCAACGGCACCTTCACCCCCGAGGGCGACGAGTTCTATTACCAGGACGGGGACGACGTGACGTTTACCGCCTACTATCCTTTCGCCGAAAGCAGCTACATAACAGACGACGGCGGGATGATGTTTCAAATAGGCGGATTGGAAAGCCAGAAGCCCGAAAACCAACCGAAGTTTGACTTCCTGTTTGCCACCACCACGGGCAGTTCCTCCAGCCCCGACCTGCAACTGCGCTTCCGCCATTGCATGAGCCGCTTGGTGCTCCGCTTCCTGCCGGGCACCGGTGTCGCTTCGCTCGACGACATCACCTACGAGCTTAGGGGGATAAGAACGAGCGGCATATTCAACACCCTGACCGGAGAAACCATCGTCAATGAAACCTCTGGAAGCGTGGGCCTCACCGTCCCCGGCAGCAACGCCTCCGAACTGACCTCCCCGCTCATCCTCTTCCCCCAGCAGAGCGAGGACGATAAAACGCTCACGCTCACTATGCGGGGCACGACCTACACCGCTACGTTCAAGTTCAAGGAAAACCCGGATAACGGGGGCGTGCGCGAACTGGCGGCAGGGCACAGCTATACCTATAATGTAAAGATAAACAATACGTCGATGACCATCAGCCCCGCCACCATTGCAGGTTGGGAAGAGGGCGGCAACGAGAATATCGAGAGCACCAATTAAACACGATCCGTTATGAAACTGAATAATCACCCATTTCGCACTGCTGCGCTGCTGCTGCTCGTAATGCTGGCGGCAGCCTGCACGAAGGAAGACGACTTTACCGCGTCCCCCGACGAGGGTACGGCAAACGCCGCGCCCCTCACCATCACCGTGACGGACGGCGCATACGCCCCGACAGAAACACCGGACAACGATAACACCCCCGACACCCGCGCCGTGGAGCGCGGCTACGGCACGGAGTTCACTAAGGGCGACCGCATAGGGCTGTATGTGGTGAAGCAGGATGCCTCTGAAAACAGAGAATTCCTGTACCAAAACCTCTGCCTCACCCACGACGGCACGGGCTGGACGCTGCCCGACGGCACGGAACTGACGCACCAACCGCCCGCCGGCGGAGAAATACTCTACTTTGCCTATTATCCTTATCAGGACAATATGGAGGGTAATGTCGATATTAACGACTTGAACCCAAATGGACAGGGTGCCGAAGCCCGGCGTTTTTTCTTCCGCCTAATTGAGAGGTGGCAGCCCGCTGACGACCAAAGCACCTACGAAGCCTACACCGCCAGCGACCTGATGGTGGCACGCGGAGAGGTGGCGAAGCGCACCGACGGCACGGACGGTTCCGTGCTCAGCTTCACGATGAAGCATCAGATGCCGCTGGCGGTATTCCGCCTGCCGACGACAAAATATACCTACTCCGAAACCATCGACGGCAAGCCGACGGAGAAAAGCTACCGCCTTTATTCCGGGCTGGATGCCAAAGCATGGCTTGCCGACGACAATACATACCGTCGTATTATAAAATGGTATATGGCGAACAACATAGGAATCGAAGCTTCCTATTACAATTCCTCACTCGAAAGGCGTAGTTTTAGCGGAACTATCAAGGCCGATAGTCCCGGCAAATATTTCTTATTCACCGTCGACGGCGGCGAGGAAACCGTGGTAGACCGTTCCCTCCGCGAAGGCGACTTCTACATGCGCGACGGGGGCATCATACCACAAGAAAAGGTCACAGACAATATGCCCGCCGACGTAAAGAAGGACTGCCTCGGCGTGGTGTTCTGGGTGGGCGAGAAGCTTTTTGCTGATGGGCAAATAAGCCACTGGACGCGGACCGACTACGTTAAGGGAGACAACCTGCTGATGCACGACCACCCCGGATGTACGCACGGCCTTGTGGTGGCGCTCAAGGATGCCGCAGTCGATAAGAAACCATGGTCATCGTCTTCTACGGTTGCTACATACACATGGCTCAAAACTTATTCGGCTACCGGACAGGAAACGGAAAAGGGATTGATGCTTAGTTCAGACCCCCAGTACGGTTACAATGCGAGTCGCCGTCTCCAATGGTTTCGGGATTACGGAAGTCATCCCACCGAAGCCTATAATGCCATAGAAGCTTTTGCGAAAGCCAATCCTACACCTGCCGGTTGCAGCGGTTGGTACTTCCCCGGTGATAATGAGACGACCGTCATGGCTCGCGGAACGCTCGATTACACGAAAGACCTCAATATGACCAAAACCCTCAACGAACAATTCGACAAAGCCGGAGGCAACAGATTTAAAACAGATGGCTTCTATTGGAGCAGTAGCGATATAGACTTATTTCCCAAGAACAGCTTTTATGTAAATTTTAGCAATAATAGCAGAACTATGGAATCCAAACAGACTAATTGCTACGTCCGCGCCGTGCTCGCCTTTTAGCGGGCGGCGGGCGGAAGCTGCGGGATAAAACGATTAAAAAAAGAAAGATATGAGCAACTATATACTCCTTATCGCTTGGTCAATCGCCGGTTGTTCGCTGGCGGGGGTGCTCCTTATGTATTGGCGTTACCGTCGCATGGTGCAGTATTATAACAACTATATAATGAAGTACATCCGCGAGCATGACCTATTGACGAAAGAACTGGAACATGCACGTATTGAAAAAGATACGATGGAGTTGCTCGAAACTTACTTTGCGAAAGAAGCTACGAAATGAAATGATACATCAACCCCCGTCTGAGAAAGAAAGGAGGACATAAAAAAGGACGGGGGAATATTTTCTTTGAGATATTTATAAACATTAATAAGAAACAGTTATGACAAAAATAGAAAATGGAGTTAATACTCCGACAATCGTACAAGAGTACTTTGAAAGTATCAAAGGCAACCATGCGGCACTTCGCCAGTTCTTCACCGCCATGCCCAAAGGCGGGGACGTTCATAACCACCTGACCGGCTCGGCTTATGCGGAAACCTATTTCGAGTTGGCGGCGAAGAAAGGAATGTATGTCAATCTGGAAACAGGTATTCAATATAAAACAAACTGGATGTAAATGACAACAAAACAAATACGATCAAATAACTCTTCTTTGCCGCTTCGGTTGAAAATAGCCTCCGGCTATATTTTGTTGATCGTGCTGCTGGGTATGATTGTATTTGTCGTGTGGAACGGGAAGCAGCAGGTAATCAGCCTGAATGCGGCAGAGCGCATCGTGCAGGAGAAGCGGATAACCGTGAACCGTACTTTCGAGCAGCTTTTGGGACTCTCTTTCAGCGATGACCTGCTGTTATCCGGAGATACGGCGGCTTTGGCTTCCTACCGCGCAAAGCGGCTCGAAGCGGTCGCTACGCTGTACAAGCTGAAAACCTACTACCCGGCTCCCGAACAACAGGCGCGGATAGACAGCGTTTGTATGCTGCTCGAAGAAAAAGAGCTGCATCTATGTAAAGTGTTGGAAACGCTCTTGGCGCAGGACGAAACGGAGGAACTGATCCGGAGGCGCATTCCCTATCTCGCCTCACAGGTTGAAAGGGAGGATGCACCTGAAACGAAGAAAAAGGGCGGCTTTTGGGGCTTGTTCCGTAAGAAACAGAAAGATGCGACACCACCGCCGACGGCCAACACGTCGGCGATGTTGTATTCCTTTGGTCGTGAGGTCGAAGCCATGCAGCAGAAGCAGCAGGCACAGCTCGCAGCCTATGCCGACAGCCTGCGGCAAAGAAATATCCAGCTCAACGGGAAATTGAGCCGTATTATCTGCGATTTCGAGGCCGATGCCATGCAAAAGATGGAGCGTGAACACAAGAAAATTATGGAGCAGCGCGAATGCTCGTTGCGCCTGATCTCGCTTACGGCGGTATTGGCGGTATTGCTCGTTATCGTTTTCTATCTTTTCATTCACCGCGACATTACCCAAAAATACAACTACCGCCGCAGGCTGGAAGCCTCCGACCGGGAAAAGGACGAGTTGCTCGCCGCCCGCAAAAATATGTTGCTTACCGTGAGCCACGACCTGCGTGCGCCGCTCGCCGCCATCAACGGTTATGCGGAGCTGCTGCCCGATGAGCGGCGAAAGGAGAACCGACTGCGTTACGTCGAAGCGATCCTGCAATCTTCCGGGCGGATGCTCTCGCTGCTGAACACCTTGCTCGACTATTACCGTCTGGACACGGGCAAAGAACACCCCGATAGCCGCCCGTTCCGCCTGCAAAACCTCACCGACGCGCTGGCGGCGGAATATGCTCCGCTGGCGGCTAAAAAGCGATTGGAGCTTACTACCCGCTACGACGGAGAGGATGTCGTCGTGGCAGGCGACCGAACACGGATTCTGCAAATTGCAGGCAATCTTCTGTCCAATGCCGTGAAATTCACCCGCACGGGGTATATCCGGCTGCTTCTGGAGTATCGAAGCGGTGAATTACTCCTCCGCGTGGAGGATACGGGAGCCGGAATGACGGAAGAACAGACCAGACGTATTTTCGAGCCTTTCGAGCGGCTTGGCAATGCCGATACGGAGGAGGGTTTCGGTTTGGGGCTTTCGATCACGCTGGCATTGGTCGAACTGCTGAAAGGGCAAATAGATGTTCAAAGCCGCTCCGGAGCGGGAACGACGTTCACCGTGCGCCTGCCGCTTCCGGTGTACGATGAAGAAAGCCTGCTCCCGCAACCGACCGTGCCGGACGCCCTGCCCGCCGACTTGCGTGTGGTTGTCGTGGATAACGACGCCGTACTGCTGGCCATGACAGTGGAGATGTTCTCGCGTTGTCAAATTCATGCCGAGGGTTGCCATAGCGCACGGGAATTGATGGAGTGCATACGGACGCAAAGCTACGATTTGGTGCTGACGGATATTATGATGCCCGACGTAAATGGATTCGGGTTGTTGGAGTTGCTGCGCACGTCCAATATTGCGGCGGGGAAAATGATTCCCGTCGTGGCCATGACCGCCCGTGCGGAGCGCAACTGCGATGAATTTCTTCGTGCCGGATTCGCCGGATGCCTTTATAAACCGTTTTCCCGTGCGGAATTGTTCGCCACCGTGCGGCAATGTATCGAAAAGCGGACGGGAGAGCCGCTTTACAAAGCGGATTTTAGCGGGTTGTTTTCCGGAGAACGGAACGATGGGGAAATGCTTGCTTTGGTAGTGCAGGAAACCGGAAAAAGCATGGCGGCTCTTGCCGACGCATTGGAGCGGGACGACCGGGAAAATATAGCCGGGCTTATCCACCAACTTTTACCCTTATGGGAGGTGTTGCGCATAGATGCGTCCCTGCAAGACCTCCGCAAAGCATTATCTGCTTCCGGAAATATGGACGATGCGGTACGCCATGCCGTCCGCGAGGTTCTTGCCGCAGGAAAGCGACTGACCGTACAGGCACAGCGCAGGAAGGAGGGCTATGGGTAAGATATTGATTATAGAAGATGATCTTGTCCTTTGCCGGGTACTGCGGAACTGGCTGGAGCGAAAGCGGATGCAGGTAGAATGCGCTTCCACGGCAGCCCAAGCTCGGAAGATAATTGCCACGACGGACGCCGACATCATCCTCTCGGATATGCGTCTGCCCGATGGCGACGGTATCGGAATTTTGGAATGGATGAATGAAAACCGCTACCGCATTCCGTTTGTCATCATGACACAGCACGCTGAGGTCTTATCCGCCGTGCGTGCCATGAAGCTGGGCGCGGAGGATTATCTGCCCAAACCGTTCCAACCGGATACGCTGTACGCCATGCTCAACGGTCTGCTTCGACGCAAAGAGGCGGCAAAGGAAAGAAATCGCCTGATATTCCGCAGGGAGAGCAAGCAAAGCCGCGAGGTGGAACGGCGTGCCGTGCTGGTCGGTTCGACCGATATGTCGGTACTTGTACGTGGAGAGAACGGTACGGGCAAAGAACACGTCGCCCTTGCCATTCACAAGGCAAGCCCGCGAGCTATCGCACCGTTTGTTCCCGTCGATTGCGGTTCCATCCCCAAAGAGCTGGCGGCCTCGGAGTTTTTCGGGCACGTCAAGGGTGCATTCACCGGGGCGACAGATAACAAGTCGGGGGTATTTCTCGAAGCCGAGGGCGGCACGCTCTTTTTGGACGAGGTGGGAAACCTGCCTTACGAGGTGCAAGTGCTTCTGCTGCGAGCGTTGCAAGAACGCCGCTATCGTCCGGTGGGTGGTAAGCGGGAAGTACCGTGCGACGTGCGGATCGTGGCCGCCACAAACGAAAACATGGAAAAAGCGATTGCTGAGGGGCGATTCCGCGAGGATTTGTACCATCGTCTGAATGAATTTACAATCGAGGTTCCACCGCTGCGTGAATGCCGGGACGATATTCTGCCGCTGGCAGCGTTCTTCTTGAAACAGAGCTGCGCGGAAATGAGTAAGACGGTGACGGGATTGAGTGCCGAAGCCCGGAAGAAGCTGCAAACCTACGGCTGGCCGGGAAATGTAAGGGAGCTGAAGAACATCATTAGAAAAGCCGTCCTGCTCTGCGAAAGCGATACGCTGAAAGCGGAAGATTTGGATATGCCTGCCGAAAACACAGCGGACGGGTTTGCTTTGAAAGCTGAAAACGAGGAGAAAGAAAAGATTATCAAGGCATTGGAAACGGCAAAGTACAACAAGGCATTGGCGGCGGGGTTGCTCCGAATCAGCCGCCCGACCTTGTATGAAAAGATGAAAAAATACGGCATAGAGCCAGAAAAATAATTGTTTATTAGAAAGATTGGAGGGAAAGATGTATCTTTGAAAACGAATTAGAAAAAATAGCGGAAAACCGTGTTTTCCGTTGAGATATAAGACATAAGTTCGCAAGACGTTTCAAACAAGAATCTGGTAAATTCACGAAACAGGGACTATTGCGTAATGCTTATGCTGTGCTTTGTCATAGCGTGGGCTTACGTTATCCTGTTCAGGCATACCAGAGCCTTTGTTTGAGTAGCGTAAGTTCCACGCTACTTTTTCACCTCTTGGAACATTTTTGGCAATACGACGTTTTATCCAATAAAACAAGAGGTAATGATGAAAATACAGATTGCAGCAACCGTTTCTGCCGACGCATTCTTGCTGCCCCCGAACACCATACCGAGCCGATGGCCTTTCACACAGAAATACACTCTTGCAGCATTGCGGGAGCAGGCGGATCTGCTCCTGCATAAAAATTCCTCCCTGCTTTCCCTGCTTGCTGAAAAGCGAGAATCTACCGACACGACCTACCTCGTGGAAGCGACACCGGAAACGGTAGAATTGATTAAAGGTCTGTTACTGTACAATCTGGCGGACGAATTGATTCTCTATGTCGTGCCGTCCGGTCAATGCACAGGCGGCATTGCCTTATCTGAAATCATTCGCTTATCCGATTGGGAGATGGACGAGGAACAAAATTTGGGACAGGAGGTCGTATGCCGGATTTACCGCCGTAAATGACCGAAAAAGCGTAAACCCGCTTTACACCGTGTAAGGTTATCTTACACTTTCTGAAAGTATCCTATTTCAGCAATCAAATAATTCATGCGATTTATCCGCTGGATATAAGGCTCTTATATTATAGGGTTCTGAAAAAATCATTCTTCCGGAACCGGGTTTGTCTTTTGTTAATCGTGCGCACACGAATTAACATGAAGTGTAACAACCCAAAACAGAATGAGAATGGATTTTCTTATACTTACGGAAACCGAATTTTTCCGCCTTGTAAATAGCGATAGCGACTGCCGCAAATTGAATGCGGCCTACCGGGAGTTTATAAACAAAGTATTCACCTTTTGTTGCTCCGCTCCGTCTGACCTGCGGCAACTTGTCGGCACGCTCGTCTATACGGAGATCGAATTGAGCAGCCTGCATGAAAAGCTCACGCCACACGGCGATTACCGAGCCTGCCATGCCCGCAAAGCCGTGTCGTTCATCCGCAGGATGCTGAAACACCTCCAAACCCAAGTGCCACCACTATCCACCCCTAAATCCGATGTTCAATCTGCGCCTTTCCGCTGGACGGGTAGCCTCGTCGAATTGGTTGAGATAATCTATGCGCTCAATGAGATCGGCTGTATCAACGACGGATGTAGCGACATCAAGGAGCTGACGGCCTATTTCGGCTCGCTGCTCGGTCTGGAAATCAAGGACAGCCATTGCTATAACGCCTATTCGGATATGAAACGCCGCAAAAGCGAGAGCCGGACGTATTTCCTCGACAAGCTGCGCGAGCGGCTGAACCTGCGGATGCAGCGGGATGATGCGAAAGAGATGCAACGTCGATAAGCAATCATCCATAATATGGAGAGGGCGGTAAGTGGAAGTTACCGCCCTCTCTGTTTTCATACCTTACTATTTCTGCTGTAACAGATGTGCCAATGCCGGATCGTTCTTTATGCGCTCCAGTTCGTCGGCGACGATCTGCCGCACGTCGGCTTTGATGCGGTTGTAATTCTCCTGAATCTGCTCTTTCATCCGGTCGTTGCCCTCCTCGTCGGTAAAATCGGTAATGACGGGAATCTTTTTGTAGGCACTCTCCTCGCGTTTCACTTTCTCGGCATCCACGACAATCTCGGCGTGGAAAATCTTTTGTTCGATGCGCTCGGTAAAGTTATCCGATACCGCGCCGACGAACATCCCCTGCGTCAAACCGGAAATCTTGCTCGGCGGAATGAGCGAATCCATCTGCGTATTGATGGAGGTGGATTTGTCGTTTCGGTTGATGGTTATGCTCTGCCGCTTCTGCAAGACCTTTCCGAACCGCTCGGAGAGCGTTTTCGCCGTTTCTCCCACGACCTGCCCCGAAAAGACATTACCTACGGTGTTCATCACGACTTTGGCCTCCTTGTCGCCATAATCGCGCGTGAGCTGGGAAAAATCCTGAAAGCCGAGGCATACGGCCACCTTGTTGCTTCGCGCCGTGGCGATCAGGTTATCCAGCCCCTTAAAATAGATGGTCGGCAGCTCGTCGATAATGACCGACGACTTCAACATCCCTTTCTTGTTGATGAGCTTTACGATACGCGAATTGTACAACCCCAAAGCCGCGCCGTAAATGTTCTGGCGGTCGGGGTTGTTGCCGACGCAGAGGATTTTCGGCTCCTGCGGGTTGTTAATGTCGAGGGTAAATTCGCTATCCGACATTACCCAATAGAGCTGCGGTGAAATCATCCTCGAAAGGGGGATTTTCGCCGATGCGATCTGACCTTGCAATTGCTCCGCCGCGCCTCCGAGCCATGCGTCCATAAAGGGCGAAAGATAGTTTTCGAGTTCGGGGTAAGAGGTCAGGATCGGGAAAATATCTTCGTACCGACGGTTCAGAAATTCCACCGCGTGCGGGAATGTACAATACTTGCCGTTTTGGTAGATTTTCAAGTACCAAATAATTGATGCAAAGAGTATTATCGGCGACTCCACGAAGAAGTCGCCCTGCTTCTGCACCCACGTCTTATTGAGGTTAAGCATAATCGTGTACGCGCTTTCGTAAGCGTCGGTAATATCCTCCATAAAGTCGGGGTGTATGGGGTTGCAGCGGTGCGAGCGGCGCGGATCGTCGAAATTGATAACATAGAATTTCGGTTTTACCTTATACCCGTCCAAGTGGTTCAGCAGGTGATTGTAGGCAATGGTCGAGAGGTCGGGAAATTTGAAATCATAGCAGTACATCGAAAATCCCTTTTCGATTTGCTGTTTGATAAAGTTATTGACCACCGCATAGGATTTTCCGCTGCCCGGCGTGCCTAATACGATGCTCGCGCGGAACGGATTTACGACGTTGATCCAACCCTCGTTCCACCGCTTGCGGTAGTAGAAACGGGTGGGCAGGTTCACGGAGTATTCGTTCGTCAAAAGGCGTGTTTCCTGCTGGAACGATTCGTTCTCATTGTTGAACGGATCGTCCATCAGGTTGTTTTTCAAAAGGCGGCTCATCCATAACCCGCCCATCAAAAGACAGACGTACCCGGCAGCCATCGTTGCGATGTAGAGCAGCATCGTTGCCATGAGCGGCAGCGACAGAGCCAGCAGCCACCAATTCAGGAAGAACAGGATGAAGCCCGCCACGAGTGCCGTGCCGATGCGCGGCCAAGTGATTTTCTCGTCCTTTACGCCCGTCGTACCCAAGCACGAGAGAGCGAGCAGTACGACAGCAAAGAGCTTCGTGTAGAGTATGGAATGGAACAGGTGTGCCGTGCGGTCGAAATTCATCAGAATTTTATCCACCACACCGATATTCACGCCCCACATAAGGATCGCTTCATAGCAATACCAATAGACGTTCATCACGACTAACAATATACTTACGGCACGCAGAAAATCCATGATTTTCGCCAATGCCCTCAAATCATCTTCTTGTTGCATAATTTTGATTTTTAGATTTTACGCTTATTCTTCTTTCTCTTTTTTCGCCGCTGCATCTCGCGCATAAAGGCTTGCTCTTCGGCATCCGTTCCCTGCGTGTCGGGGGAGAACAGCCCCAGACCGCCGACCGCCGCTTCGTCGTAAAGGGAGGATTGTGTCGGAGCGTCCGCCGTTTCTGCCTGTGGCGGGAGCGTGATCGGGAGCGGTATGCCTGCCGCCGGAGGTGCGAAATGTTCCTGCAAGGCATTCGCGGAAAGCTCCTTGCCCAAACGGGAACCGTTGAGCACACAGCCCGTGCGGTGGTCGATGAACGTCGCACCATAGATGCGCCCTGTGTCGGTTTCACGCAGCACGACGTCCACCCCTTTGGCTTTCATCAGGGCGATGAACTCCGCGCGGTCTTTTGTCCGACGCAGGGCGGCGAATGCCGTCGCTTTGGCCATGTCGCCTGTCTTCCACTCCTTGATCTGTTCCTTACTTGCGGCACACCACCGCTCGAACGCCTCGTACCCGTACCGTTTGCCGAAGCGGGAGGCTTTGAGCGGGTTGCCGACTTTCTCGCCTTTACCGTCGGTCGCGGAATAGACGAAGCCGCGATACTCCCTGCCGCGAACCTCGCCCCGGCACTCCTCGACGGTGAGGTTATAGAGCGAGAGCAGGGCGCGGTATTCTCCGAGCGTCTGGAACTTGTACCTGCCGGATATGCCTTTCAGCACGTTGCCGACCTGCCGTTTCACGTCGCCCGCCGCTGCATCCACCGCCCGGATCGGCTCGGCTTGCGTCTGCCGCTTGCGTTCGGCGGGATGCAGCCCGTACTGCTGCTCCAATGCGCGGGTGATGTTCTTACTGCGGCGACGGATGAAGCTGTCGCCGATCTTGCGTCCCGCCTCGTCCACCGCGAGCGTTACGATATGCAGGTGGTGGCGGTCGATGTCCTCGTGTTTGAACACGGCATAGGGCTGGTTGCCGTAACCGAGCCGCGCGAGGTACTCCTCGGCAATATTCGTCAGCTCCGCATCGGTCAGGCGGTCGTCGGGATGCGGATTGAGGGAGATATGCACCACGGGCTTCGACGTGCGCACCTGCTCCGGCAGGTAGCGGGCGAAATCCTCCACAGCCTGCCGGATGTCGAGCCTGCCCGTCCCCTCGTCGAAGATTTTGTGCGTGGTAAGCAACCGTCCCTGCCCCTCGTTTATCTTCTCACCGTTGTAAGCCAACGCCCCGTAAAGGGAGTTTCCTACGTTAATTTTGGCAACCATTGCTGCTGAAATTCGTGGGTTAAGTCGATAATTTGGCGGCTCAAAGCGGCCAATTCTACCGTCGCTTTCTCCAATTTGAAAAGCAAAGCCATCGCCTTTTTCTCCGAAAAGCGGCTTTTCAACTCCTTTACGGTCTGGTTGTAATTCACCCCGACGGCACGGTATTGAGCGTGCAGGGAGGAGAGGCGGGTGTAATAATCGACGAGCGTCTTATCGACTTTCAGCACACGAAATTCGGCTCCGAAGACGCGGGCTTTGATAAAAACCGCTTTCGCATAGACGCCCGACTGCTCGTACATCGTAAGGAACCGGGCGTACTCCTCGTCCGTGAAGCGCACCATCACCTGGTGGCTGGCCTTGTCGGGTTTGGGCGGTTTGCCCCCGACATTTCTTCTTTTTTCGTTCATACATCTGTGGATTTAGTGGTTGCGCGACATAAGCCACCACACCCCGACCAACCGCAGGTTCGAGATCAGGGCTGCCCGACTTCGGAGGGACAGCCCCGCCCCCTGCAAGGGCAAGGTTTTCGGGAGTAACCCGAAAAGTATCGAGTAACTCGATACACACCTTGCTATGTTCTGACGAACATAAAAATCCGTCCGAAGACGGATTGCGGGGGAACCGATCACACGCCGCAGCGGTAAGCCCGTGGTGCGCCCTGTCGCTTGGGGGCAAAGGTAGAGGCTTCGCGGGCTGCTTTTCCGAGGCCGAAAACGCCAAACGCTGCCATTCCGACGCCACAAGCTGCCACCTCCGCCCGAAGCGGTACAAGTGCCGTTTTTTCCTTGTTTATTTGCCGCATGGATTTGAATAACGATAGAAATATGGAACGGAAGAAACAGCGGATTGAAGCACTCCGGATTTACCGGAGTGAACCCGCGCAGCCTTGCCTCACCGACGGTTCAGATAGTCGATGCGGCAAGGACGCGGTGTCGTACAGATTTACGGATTTGCCGTCGTATCGTCGTGCTATCGTATTGCTTCCCCGATTTACGGCCATACTTCCGTATGCCGTTCAATCGCTGGTGCAACAGGTACGCAAAGCATTGAATCTGCGGGTAAGTAAAGAACCGGAAACATACGGATATAATGAATCAACAACTTAAAAAAGTGAAACCATGAGTAAGGAAATCTTTATTGCATTCGCCACCCAGAAAGGCGGCATCGGAAAAACGACGCTTACCGTCCTTACGGCAAGCTACCTCCATTACGTGAAAGGTTACAACGTGGCGGTCGTCGATTGCGACGCTCCGCAGAACAGCATCGCAGACCTGCGGGCGCGGGAAATCAAAGTGATCGGCGAGAGCACCTATTTCAAGGCTCTTGCCTGCGACCATTTCCGGCGGGTGAAGAAAAAAGCCTATCCCGTCATTGCGAGCAATGCGGTGGATGCGCTCGACGACGCCGACAAGATGCTGCGTGAGGAGGCGACAAAACCCGACCTCGTTTTCTTCGACCTGCCGGGGACGCTCAAAAGCGAGGGCGTGGTAAAAACGCTTTCGCAAATGGATTACATTTTCACGCCCATCAGTGCCGACCGCCTCGTGGTCGAAAGCTCCCTGCAATTCGCCGCCCTGTTCCATGAAAACCTAATCACGACGGGTATTGCCAAGACCAAAGGGTTGCACCTGTTCTGGACGATGGTGGACGGGCGCGAAAAGAGCGAATTATACGACCTCTACCGGCAGGTCATTGACGAGATGAATATCCCCATGCTGGAAACGCGCCTGCCGGATAGTAAGCGTTTCCGCCGCGACTTGTCGGAGGAGCGCAAAGCCATCTTCCGCTCGACGATCTTCCCGATGGACAATGCCCTGATGAAAGGCAGCAACATCAAGGAACTCGCCGAGGAAATTTGTTCCATCATGGAAATCTAATGCCTATGAGCAGTCGCAAAGCAGCTACCGAAGCAATAGACGAAGCCCTGCTGTTGGATTCCATCGGCAGGCGCAAGCAGGACGGCAGCGTACAGTCGCAGCCACAGGAGGCCGCACCCGCCCCGCAAGCGGAGCGGGAACAATCCGCCGTCCCTGCGGAACCGCCGAAAGAGAGTGGCCGCCGCAAACGGCAGAATGCCGATTATACGGCGACATTCCTCAAACGCAATGAGATCAAAACGCGCCAATGCGTCTATATCAGCCGGGAAATACACAACCAGATTTCCCGCATCGTGAATATCATTTCCGACAAGGAGATAACCGTCGGCGGATATATAGATACCGTCCTTGCCTGTCATCTGGAACAGCATAAGGACGAGATAAAAGAATTATATAAAAAACAACTCGAAAATTTGATTTGATTATGAGAAAAGAAGATGCAAAAGAGATTATGGGCGATGCCAAAAAAGAGATATACCGCTCGCTCTTTCTCAAAGAGGCGACCATTCCTGCACGGATTGGCAAAACGGTCTATGTGCGCAAGGAGTACCACGAGCAGATAAAACTGATTCTGCGGGTTATCGGCAAGGATGAAGTTTCGCTATTCAGCTACATTGACAATGTGCTGGCGCACCATTTCGCCACCTTTCAGAGTGAGATAACGGAATTGTATAACAAACATAGCCGTCCTATCTTTTAGCCTATGGAAACGCTCTTGGTATGCCTGCTCGCAGGTTACGGCGTATGGCTGGCGGCGTATCTGCTTTGGGAGAAACGGCAGCGTAAACAACCGACGCCGCAGGCGAAAGTTCCGCCGCCGTCGCGCCCGGACAATGTGCCAGATATAGTGGGCAAAAGTAGCTTCCGCATGAAGCCGACAACGCCAAACGATGCCATTCCGACGCCACAAGCTGCCACGGAAAGCGAAAATGAAAAACCGATTGGAAATGTGCCTACATTCGCCCCCGAAACCGGAAAAGAGGCGTCGGCACGTATTCCCGACGACAAGCTGGACGAGGCGTTCGAGCATCTGGAAATTCCCGATGTGCCGCTCGAATACGAGGACGACGACCAGCCGGAAGAAGCTACGGACGAGGAGATGCCGCTCGCGGCAGGTCATGCGGGTTACGCCTCCGGCGCGAGTTTCGAGGAGATCGACCGGGCTGTGAAAACCGCCGCCGACACCTCGGCGACCGAAGCGGAGCGCAGACAGGCCGGGCAGGTTTTCGGACGAATCGAGGGAACGGAGCTGTTCGACCGCCTCGTGAACAGCTCCACCTCCGTCGGGGAGACAATAGCGGGGTTGATGGACTACTATTTAAGTCAGCCGCTCTCCAATGACGGGTGTGTGGGGACGGTAGCATTCCAACTCCCAAACGGAACCGATGCGCCGGAGGAGGTGGCCGGGTTCGACATTCGGGATTTTGTATAACGATTAAAAACGAACAAGCGATGAAAGAGAAAGAGTACGGGTAGCTGCTCCCGCAGAAAAAGCAGACCACTAAATCCACAAGTAAAAATCAGTATCAACCCGCCGGACGGCCTATCCAACCGTCCGGCACAATTCAAGAACAATTTATGACGAAGAAACATTTTCTTTTCTCGGCAGCCCTCCTTATGGCTGCATCCTCGGCCTTTGCACAGGGCAACGGCCTTTCGGGTATCAACGAAGCTACAAGCATGGTAACCAGCTATTTCGATCCGGCCACGAAGCTGATTTACGCGATCGGTGCGGTCGTGGGATTGATCGGCGGCGTCAAGGTGTACGGCAAGTTCTCGTCGGGCGATCCCGACACGTCGAAGACCGCCGCCTCGTGGTTCGGCGCGTGTATCTTCCTGATCGTGGCGGCAACCATCCTGCGTTCGTTCTTCCTCTAATCGCGACGAGCTATGGCAGAATACCCTATCAACAAGGGGATCGGCTGCTCGGTGGAGTTCAAGGGATTAAAGGCGCAGTACCTTTTCATTTTCTGCGGAGGTCTGCTCGCCTTGTTCGTCCTGTTCGTCATCCTCTACATGGTTGGTATCAACCAATGGTTCTGTATCGGCTTCGGGGTGGTGTCGGCCTCCGTCCTCGTGTGGCAGACATTCGCCCTGAATGCCCGGTACGGCGAACATGGACTGATGAAGCTGGGCGCACAGCGCAGCCGTCCTCGATACCTGCTCAACCGCCGCCGTATCACCCGATTATTTACCCGAAAAAAGAAGAAGAATGAGAAATATACTTAAAGCTACGACACTCGAATCGAAATTCCCGTTGTTGGCCGTCGAGGAGGGTTGTATCCTCTCCAAAGACGCGGACATCACGGTGGCGTTCGAGGTAGAGCTGCCGGAGCTGTACACCGTAACCTCCGCCGAATACGAGGCCATACATGCCGCGTGGTGCAAGGCGATCCGCGTGCTGCCCGATTTCAGCATCGTGCATAAGCAAGATTGGTTCGTGCGCGAGCAATACCGCCCGGAGCTGCACAAGGAGGACATGAGTTTTTTAAGCCGTTCGTTCGAGCGGCATTTCAACGAACGACCATACCTCGACCATACGTGCTACCTGTTCCTGACGAAGACGACCAAAGAGCGGAGCCGCCGACAGAGCAATTGGAACACGCTCTGCCGGGGGCATATCATCCCCAAAGAGATACGCGACAAGGACGCTGCGGCGAAATTCATCGAGGCCACGGAGCAGTTCGAGCGCATCATGAACGATTCGGGCTTCATCCGCCTGCGCCGCCTGACCTCGGACGAGATTACCGGAACGGCGACCGAAGCCGGATTGGTGGAGAAATACTTTTCTCTTTCACCGGAAAATACGACCTGCTTACAGGACATCGCCCTCTCTGCGGACGAGATGCGCGTGGGCGACAACATCCTCTGCCTGCATACGCTCTCCGATGCGGAGGACATGCCCTCCGCCGTGGCGACCGACACCCGCTACGAGAAGCTCTCGACCGACCGGAGCGACTGCCGCCTGTCGTTCGCTTCGCCCGTTGGGTTGCTCCTGTCGTGCAACCATATCTACAACCAGTATGTGCTGATCGACAACAGCGAGGAGAATTTGCAGCGTTTCGAGAAAAGTGCCCGCAACATGCAGTCGCTCTCGCGCTACTCGCGCTCCAACCAAATCAACAAGGAGTGGATCGACGAGTACCTGAACGAAGCGCACAGCCTCGGCCTCACGTCCGTCCGTGCCCACTTCAACGTCATGGCGTGGTCGGACGACCGGGAGGAGCTGAAACGCATCAAGAACGATACGGGTTCGCAGCTCGCGGCAATGGAAAGCACCCCGCGCCACAACACGACCGACTGTCCGACGTTGTTCTGGGCGGCCATACCGGGCAACGAAGCCGACTTCCCCGCCGAGGAATCGTTCTACACCTTTATCGAGCAGGCGGTATGCCTCTTTACGGAGGAAACCAACTACCGCTCGTCGCTCTCGCCGTTCGGAATCAAGATGGTGGATCGCCTGACAGGAAAGCCGCTGCATCTGGACATCAGCGACCTGCCGATGAAAAAGGGCGTTATCACCAACCGCAATAAGTTCATCTTGGGGCCGAGTGGTTCGGGAAAATCCTTTTTCACCAACCACCTGACAAGGCAGTATTACGAGCAGGGAACGCATATCGTACTGATCGACACCGGAAACAGCTATCAAGGGTTGTGCGAGATGATCCGCCGCAAGACGGGCGGCGAGGACGGTGTATATTTCACCTATACCGACGAAACGCCGATAGCCTTTAATCCTTTCTACACGGACGACAAGGTGTTCGACATCGAAAAGCGGGAGAGTATCAAAACGCTGCTGCTCACGCTGTGGAAGAAAGACACCGAGCCTGCCACCCGTGCCGAGGAGGTCGCCCTCTCGAATGCCGTCGCGCTCTACATCGAGCGCATCAAGCACGATGCCAGCGTCGAGCCGTCGTTCAACACGTTCTACGAGTTCGTGAAAACCGACTACCGTGCCGTGCTGGAGGAAAAGAAAGTGCGGGAAAAGGACTTCGACCTCGCGGGCTTTCTCAACGTGCTGGAGCCGTATTATCGCGGCGGGGAGTACGACTATCTCCTGAACAGCGACAAACAGTTAGACCTGCTGCAAAAGCGGTTTATCGTCTTTGAAATCGACGCCATCAAAGACCACCCGATTCTCTTTCCGGTGACGACGATTATCATCATGGAGCTGTTCATCAACAAAATGCGCCGTCTGAAAGGCATCCGCAAGATGATATTGATCGAGGAAGCGTGGAAAGCCATCGCCTCGGCGAACATGGCCTCCTACATCAAGTACCTCTATAAGACGGTTCGTAAGTTCTACGGTGAAGCTGTGGTGGTTACGCAGGAGGTGGACGACATCATCGCCTCGCCGATTGTCAAGGAATCCATCATCAACAATTCGGACTGCAAAATCCTCTTGGATCAACGCAAGTACATGAACAAGTTTGACCAGATACAGGCGTTGCTCGGACTGACGGACAAGGAGAAAGGGCAAATCCTTTCCATCAACATGGCCAACCACCCGTCGCGGCTCTACAAGGAGGTGTGGATCGGGCTGGGCGGCACGCAGTCGGCGGTCTATGCCACGGAGGTCAGCGGCGAAGAATATCTGGCGTTCACGACGGAAGAAACCGAAAAGATGGAGGTCTATGCCCTTGCCGAAAAGCTGGGCGGCGACATCGAGGCGGCTATCCGGCAGCTTGCCGAGCGTCGCCGGAGTAAGAATTAATCATCATTAAATCAAGAAAGAATATGAGTATCAATAAACAACGGCTGCTCACGTTGAGCGGCTATCTGGTGGGCGTGGCGGCTCTGATGCTGCAAGCCTGCACCGAGGTAAAGGAAACGGATTGCAGCAAGCTATGCGGCAATTGGGTGAGCGTACAGGGCAAGCCCGACGTGCTGATCTTCCGCGAGGGCGACGCCTACAAGGTTACGGTGTTCAAGCGCAGCGGCCTCCGCCGCTGTCTGAAGCCCGCAACCTACCTGCTGCGCGAGGAGGAGGGCAACCTCTTTATCCATACGGGCTACCGCATCGACATCGCCTACAACGAGGCGACCGACGTGCTGACTTTTTCGCCGCATGGCGATTACAACCGCGCGAGCGAAAAACAATAACCACCACTAAATCCACAAGAGAATGAAACAAAGAATCATCCTACTTTTCAGCGCGTGCCTGCTGCTTGCAGGCACGGCGCGGGCGCAGTGGGTTGTCAGCGATCCGGGCAACCTCGCGCAAGGCATTATCAATGCCTCGAAAAACATCATCCATACCTCGAAGACGGCGGCCAATATGGTGTCGAATTTTCAGGAAACGGTGAAGATTTACGAGCAGGGCAAAAAATATTACGATGCCCTCAAATCGGTGAACAACCTCGTCAAAGACGCTATCAAGGTCAAGAACACCATCCTGCTGATCGGGGACATCTCGGACATCTACGTGACGAATTTCCAATTGATGCTCCGCGACGAGAATTACACCCCCGAAGAATTGTCGGCTATTGCGTTCGGCTATACGAAGCTCTTGGAGGAGAGCAACAACATCCTCAAAGAGATGAAAGACGTGGTGAACATCACCACCCTGCAAATGACCGACAAGGAGCGCATGGACGTGGTGGACAGGTGCTACAACCGGGTGCGGCGATACCGCAATCTGGTGATGTACTACACCAACAAGAACATCTCGGTGAGCTACCTGCGAGCGCGTAAGAAGAACGACATGGACAGGGTGCTGGCTCTCTACGGCAGCCGCAACGAACGCTATTGGTAACCTTTAACCCCAAACGCTTATGATGTTAATGACCATAGAGTTCGACAACTTGCATACCATCCTGCGCTCGCTCTATTCCGAGATGATGCCGCTCTGCTCCAACATGGCGGGCGTGGCGAAAGGCATCGCGGGGCTGGGTGCGCTGTTCTATGTGGCCGTGCGCGTGTGGCAGTCGCTCGCCCGCGCCGAAGCCATCGACGTGTACCCCCTGCTGCGGCCTTTTGCCGTGGGATTCTGTATCATGTTCTTCCCGACGTTCGTCCTCGGCACGATCAACGGGGTGTTAAGCCCCGTCGTGCAGGGCACGAACCGGATGCTGGAATCGCAGACGATGGATATGAACAAGTACCGCGAGCAGAAAGACAAGCTCGAATACGAGGCGATGATGCGCAACCCCGAAACGGCCTATCTGGTGAGCAACGAGGAGTTCGACCGCCAGTTAGAAGAATTGGGCTGGTCGCCCGGCGACATGATTACAATGGCCGGAATGTATATCGAGCGGGGCATGTACAACATGAAAAAGTCCATCCGCGACTTTTTCCGTGAGGTGCTGGAGCTGTTATTCGCCGCTGCCGCGCTGCTGATCGACACCCTGCGGACGTTCTTTCTGATCGTCCTGTCGATTCTCGGCCCCATAGCGTTCGCCATCTCCGTGTGGGACGGCTTTCACTCCACGCTCACGCAGTGGATATGCCGCTACGTGCAAATCTACCTGTGGCTGCCCGTGGCCGACTTGTTCAGTACCATATTGGCGAAGATTCAGGTGTTGATGCTCCAGAACGATATTTCGGAGTTGCAGAACAACCCGAATTTCTCGCTCGAAGCCTCCAACGGCGTCTATATCGTATTCCTGATTATCGGCATTATCGGGTATTTCACGATTCCGACCGTCGCGGGGTGGATCATTCAGGCCGGAGGTTCGGGAAGCTACGGACGTGCCGTGACGCAGCTTGCCGGACGGGGAGCCGGTATCGCGGGCGGCGTGGCCGGAGCCGCTGCGGGAAATGTCGCCGGACGCGCCGGACGTGCGGGGGTGAATGCGGGCAAGGCTGCATGGAACCATACCGTCGGGCGGCTTATCAAACGAAAATAACCTATAAAAAGTAACAAGATGGAATTTAAGTCATTGAAAAATATCGAATCCTCGTTCCGGCAGATTCGCCTGTTCGGAATGGTCTTCCTCGCGCTGTGCGCCCTCGTGGTGGTGTATTCGGTGTGGAGTTCCTACCGCTTTGCCGAGCGGCAGCGCGAGAAGATCTACGTGCTCGACGGCGGCAAGTCGTTGATGCTTGCCCTCTCGCAAGACCTCGCGCAGAACCGTCCCGCCGAAGCCCGCGAGCATGTGCGCCGCTTTCACGAGCTGTTCTTCACGCTCTCGCCCGAAAAGAGTGCCATCGAGCACAACATCAAACGCGCCCTGCTGCTGGCGGACAAGAGTGCCTACAACTACTATTCGGATTTCTCCGAGAAAGGTTATTACAACCGCATCATCGCGGGTAACATCAATCAGGTATTGCAGGTCGATTCGGTGGTCTGCAATTTCGACCGCTATCCCTACCGCGTGAACACCTACGCCCGGCAGATGATTATCCGCGAGAGCAACGTGACGGAGCGCAGCCTCGTAACATCGTGCCGCCTGCTGAACGCCTCGCGCTCGGACGACAACCCGAACGGGTTTACCATCGAGGGCTTCACGATTCTGGAAAACCGTGACCTGCAAACATTGGAGAGATAAGCCATGAGAAAGTTAATCAGGCGTATCAACGATTGGACGGACAGACAGGACGAGCGGCTGCGCATCTGGCTCGAAGCCCTCCCGCAGCGCACAAAAATCGTCGTCGTGCTGGTGATCTTTACCTCTTTCGCCCTCTGTGCCCTCTTTACGTTCGGAGCGGCACTCTACCAAATCGGACGGGAGAACGGGCGACAGATAGAGATCGAGCATATCAGACAATTCAACCTGCCCCAAAAGCAGGACAGTATCCACCTTTATAAACATTACGATTATGACAGAAAAAGAACAGAACCGCAATCCCACGGCCTCCCCGAAAGAGGAGAAGCCTGAAACACCGCTCACGGAGGAACAGCGGCAGCGACGCCGCAAGATGCTCGTGTACCCGCTGATGGGGCTGCTTTTCATCGGCTCCATGTGGCTGATCTTCGCCCCGTCGGGCAAGGATAAGGACGAAGCGCAGCAGGGCGTCGGGTTCAACACCGAAATGCCCCTGCCTGCCCAATCGGGCATTATCGCAGACAAGCGTACCGCCTACGAGCAGGCGCGGTTGGAGGAGAAGCAGAAAGAGAGGCGTGCGCAGATGAACGACCTTGCCGCGCTATTTTCGGACAAGGAAGACGAAGCCGAAACGAAGACGGAGGAGTTCGACCTGCTGAATCCCACGCCGCAGCAACCCGCCCGCACCTATGGCGGAAGCTCCCAGCGACAGCCGATCCGCTCCTCGGCGGCGGCTTACGAAGACATCAACCGCACGCTGGGCACTTTTTACGAACCGCCGAAAGACGATCCCGAAAAGGAGGAGCTACGCGAGCGTATCGAGGAGCTGGAGGCAATGATGGCGCGACAGGCGGAGCCGTCCGGCTCGACGCTCGACGACCAAGTGGCCTTGCTCGAAAAGTCCTACGAATTGGCGGCGAAGTATATGCCCGCCGGACAGGGCGGCACAACGCAACAGCCGACCGCCGCCGATAAGGAGGAGGACAAAAAGGCGGTGCGCAACGGCAAGGCGGTGGCGAAACCCGTCGGACAGGTCGAGGAACGTGTGGTGTCGGCTCTTGTGCAGCCGATGACCGACAGCGAGTTCGTCACGGCGCAGACTGCCGAGCGGAATTTCGGATTCCAGACGGCCATCGGAAACGCGGCGGCTATCGGACGTAACACCATTCCGGCGTGCGTACACGGTAACCAGACCATTACCGATGGGCAGGCCGTCCGCCTGCGGCTGCTGGAGCCGATGCAGGTGGCCGGAGTGCGCATACCGCGCAACACGCTCGTCGTGGGTGCGGCACGGGTGCAGGGCGAACGGCTCGGTATCGACATCACCTCGCTGGAGTATCGGGGAACAATCATTCCCGTCGAGCTGACCGTTTTTGACAGCGACGCACAGGAGGGCATCTTCATCCCCAATTCGATGGAGGTGAGTGCGGCCAAAGAGGTCGCGGCCAACATGGGTTCGTCACTCGGCAGCAGCATCAACATCTCAACCGATGCGGGGGCGCAGCTCGCCTCCGACCTCGGCAAAGGGTTGATTCAGGGCACGAGCCAATACATCGCAAAGAAGATGCGCACCGTCAAGGTGCATCTGAAAGCCGGGTATAAGGTCATGCTTTACCAACCGGAAGATTAACGAATAACAATTAACAACCGGGGTTTCCGAACCCCACAAACCACTAAATCCACAGTAAAATGAAAAAGTATTTTGTAATGATGTTTGCCCTCACGCTGGGCATGGGCGCAGTAAATGCGCAGGAAGTAACGAACGAACAGAACGCCGCACAGGTGCAGACCGTCGAAGCGGCACAGCAGCCGCAGGAGGTGTCCCTCTGCAAAGAGGTCTATCCGCAGGCGGAGCAGGATGGCGACCTCTATCACGGCCTCACGCGCAAGCTCTCGTTCGACCACATGATTCCTCCGCACGGGCTGGAAGTAACCTACGACAAGACCGTACACGTCATCTTTCCGGCGGCGGTGCGCTACGTCGATTTAGGTTCCCCGAACCTGATTGCAGGCAAGGCCGACGGCGCGGAAAACGTCATCCGCGTAAAGGCCACCGTGCGCGATTTCCGCGCGGAAACCAATATATCGGTCATTACCGAGGACGGCTCGTTTTATACCTTTAACGTCCGCTACGCTTCGGAGCCGCTATTGCTCAACGTGGAGATGTGCGATTTCATCCATGACGGCAGCACGGTGAACCGCCCGAACAACGCAATGGAGGTGTACCTCACGGAGCTGGGGAGCGAATCGCCGCTGCTCGTGCGCCTGATTATGAAATCCATCTACAAGCAGGACAAGCGCGAGGTGAAACATATCGGCTGCAAGCGGTTCGGCGTGCAGTATCTTCTCAAAGGCATTTATACGCACAACGGGCTGCTCTATTTCCACACGCAGATCAAGAACGGCTCCAACGTGCCGTTCGACGTGGATTTCATCACGTTCAAAATCGTGGATAAAAAGGTCGCCAAGCGTACCGCCATGCAGGAGCAGGTGATCCTCCCCTTGCGTGCCTACAACTACGCTACGCGCGTGGCCGGAAAGAAAGACGAGCGCACGGTGTTCACAATGGAGAAATTCACCATTCCCGACGATAAGTGCCTCGTGGTGGAGCTGAACGAAAAGAACGGAGGCCGTCATCAGTCGTTCACCATCGAGAACGAAGACCTCGTGCGTGCCAATGTCATCAACGAACTCAAAGTGCAGTAACCATGAAGCGGTTTTTGTTTCTTCTCGTCGCGTCGCTTGCCCTCTTTACGGGGCAGGCCGACGCGCAACGATGCCTCCCCAAGATGCGGGGCATCGAGCTTCGGGGCGGCATGGCCGACGGGTTCTATTCGCACGCCAGCCGCCATGACGCGGGCTACTATGTCGGAGCGGCGATGGCGTCCTACACCAAAGGCGGCAACAAGTGGGTGTTCGGCGGCGAATACCTGCAACGCTACAACCCCTACAAGGAGGTGCGCATACCGACGGCGCAGTTCACGGCGGAGGGCGGATTTTACTACAACTTCCTTTCCGATGCCCGCAAGATTTTCTTTCTCTACCTCGGCGGCTCGGCTCTCGCGGGGTACGAAACGGTGAATTGGGGCGACAAAACCCTGTTCGACGGCTCGCGCCTCACGGACAAGGATGCGTTCATCTACGGCGGGGCGGTGTCGCTCGAAGCGGAAGCCTACCTTGCCGACCGCATCGCCCTCGTGGTGAACATCCGCGAGCGGTGCTTGTGGGGCGGCTCGACGGGGCGGTTCCATACCCAATACGGCATAGGGCTGAAATTCATTATCAACTGACGGCCTTATATGACGATTGAGGAAATGCGGCGGTTACCGTTGAGCGTCTTTCTTCAACGGCTGGGGTGCAATCCGGTTTGGCAGAAAAGAAACGACTTGTGGTACAATGCCCCTTACCGCGAGGAAAAGACGCCCTCGTTCAAAGTCAATACGGACAGAAATATATGGTTCGATTTCGGTTCAGGACGTGGCGGCGACATCTTTACCCTTGCCGGAGAGCTGATCCGAAGCACGGATTTTCTCGCGCAGGCGCGGTATATCTCGGACACAGCGGCGGGGGTGTTTGTTCCGGTCGGCCTTCCGCCACCCGTTCGGGAAAAGGTGTCCGAGCCTGCATTCCAGCAGATCGAGGAAAAGGGATTGGCCTGCGACGTACTGAAAGGTTATCTTTCCGAGCGGGGCATACCGCCCGATGTGGCCGTCCGGCATTGTCGGCAAGTCAGCTACCGCGTGCATGGGAAACCGTATTTCGCTATCGGCTTTCCGAACGTGGCGGGAGGATGGGAGCTGCGAAGCAGGCAGTTCAAGGGGTGCATACCGCCGAAAGACATCTCCCTTGTGTCGCGGCAGCAAAGCCCGACGGGAGCCTGCGACGTGTTCGAGGGCTTCTTCGACTTCCTCTCCGCCGCAACGCTCGGCTTCTCGAAAGGAAACGATGCGGTGGTGCTTAATTCGGTCGGCAACCTTGCCAGAGCGTTCCGCCATCTGGACGGATACGGGAAAATAAACTGCTATCTGGACAACGACGAAGCCGGGCGGAGGACATTTGAAGCCTTGCGTGCCCGGTACAAGGAAAGAGCCGTAGATTGTTCGGGTGTCTATGCCGGGAGCAAAGACCTGAACGAGCATTTGCAAATGAAATTGAGTGAAAAAGTAACGAACAACAAATCAGTAAAAAACAGATTATGACGAAAAGAATCAGCTTTATAAGAACGGGATTTTTTCTTTTCATCGGAATAGCGGCCTGCCTGTTTTCATCCTGCGACAACGGGTTGGACATTCAGCAGGCATATCCGTTCACGGTGGAAACGATGCCCGTGCAGGAGAGAATCGTGCGGGGCGAAACCGCAGAAATACGGTGCGAACTCAAACGCGAGGGACGCTACGACGAGGCGCGGTACACGATTCGCTACTTCCAGCCCGACGGCAAAGGCGAGCTGCGCATGGACGACGGCACGGTATTCCTGCCCAACGACCGCTACCCGCTCGAACGGGAGGTGTTCAGGCTCTACTACACCTCCGCCTCATCGGATCAACAGACCATCGACATCTACGTCGAGGACAACTTCGGGCAATCCGCCGAGCTGTCTTTTAGCTTCAACAACGAGAACGAGGAAAAAGAGGAGGTTCGGGAATGATTTATGCCGGATACAAGAAACGTCCGCAGGGCGACGAGCAGTACACACCGCATCATGCGGTGTTACCGATCATTAAGTACCTGCCTCGAAACGCCGTTGTGTGGTGTCCGTTCGATACCGAAAACAGCGAGTTTGTCCTCGCGTTGAAAGAAGCGGGGTACGAGGTCGAGTATTCGCATATCTTCACGGGGCAGGACTTCTTCGAGTATGAGCCGCCACGGTGGGACATCATCGTGTCCAACCCGCCGTTCAGCCGCAAACAGGAGGTCGTGGAACGCTGTCTTACGCTGGGAAAGCCGTTCGCCCTCCTGCTGTCGAATCTATGGCTGAACAGCAACGCTCCCTGCCGTCTGTTCAAGCAGCGGGAAATGCAGATGCTTCTGTTCGACAAGCGCATCCACTACTCCGACAAGAACGCCGTTTTCTTCGGTTCGAGCTACTTTTGCCACAAGGTGCTGCCCAAGCAAATCATCTTTGAAAACCTTGCGACGGTCAAAGGGGAAAAGAGCCGCATGTGGCGGGATATGGAAAAGTTATGCCCGATTTAATCCGGCTTGCAAACAGAAATGAGAAAGCCCTCCGACAGCTTCGTGCCGCCGGAGGGCTTCGTTTTATAGGGCTTATGCGCAATCAAACAGGGATAACTGTTTCGGCTCCAGATAGTGCCGCTTAATCTCTTTGAGTTTGGCCGTAAGTTTCCGGATTTTACGGGCGTTGTAGTTACAACTGTCGGAAATGTGTTCCCACGCATACGCATACCGCTTTTCCAATTCGGCAATGCCTCGTTTCACCGCGTCCCTGTAATCGGCTATCGGTTCGTCCCACACCGACGGATGACTGCCACCGCCTGCGCCGCCCGTACTCCAATCGACTGTAACGGCATACGTCCCGTCTATCGACTGCCCGATATGGATTGTGTTGAGTATATCCAACTCGATGCGCTCCACAATAGGGAGCATACCCCGAATCCAACCGTACTTGTCGAACCGTTTGGCAGTATAGCCGAACAGCAGGCCGCGTTCGTATGTCCGCGCGTTCAGGATGATTTTGCGCACGCTGTCGCCGAAGCCCTCGAAATAGGCAATCTCCTCGGCGTTGTCCCTGCGGACGGCCAAGAGGTAACGCAAAACTGCGTTACGCTCTGTCCGGCACGGATTGTATTCCAAAATCGCCGCTAATTTCTCCTGTTTGGTGTATTCCTGTATGGGTTTCATAGCTTCCGAATTTATGGGGTTAATATTGGGGGTTAAGCTGAAACAAGACTGCCGATAGGCGGTATAACGTTCCAACCACTCTTGCACGTACTCCATATTGTATTCGGAGGTAATGACCGCCGTCCGGTCGCCCGTCGGCGTGAAGCGTGTGCTTTCGTAGCAGTCGATCCACTCTTTGAGCGAAGCCACGCCCCACGCCTCCGCGTCGTCGAAAATGTTATCCAATGTGCGGATCGGCTCCGCGAAGGTTACTATCAATGTTTCGTAATTTGCTGTTGTCGTTTTCATAAGTCATTCTATTTATTATTCCTATTATTGAGCCATATATCGCGTTTATTGCGGCACTCCTCCAATGTGGGTGCGACGCAGGAGAACAGTTCGCCGTTCGTGTGTCGATAGTCGTATTGGCAAAGCCGCTTCTTCGTTCGACGGGCAAAGGCAGGGGTGAAATACTCGTGTCTTTCCTCTCCTGTCGGGCAAACCGACACGCCGTTTACTGTCATCTTCGTTTCCATTGTCCTATCCATTTTAGAGGTTAAAATTCCGCTTTCATTAGTCGGCACTCGAAATACTTTGTCCGGTCGCTGGCCTTGCGCTGGTGTACCCACAGATGATGTGCGCCGAAGCCGTACACGAAATAGTCGTCGAGCGGGATTTGGGTTTTCAGATGTTCGATACCTCGCCGCAATCCGTCTTCATCGACGGCGAAAAGGATGGTATTTATCAGTCGGAAGTAAGCCTCCGTAACCTCTGCGCTATAAGAGCAGAAAAAGGATTCAATCGTTACGTTCATAATGCTGTTATTTTGATTGTTAATAATCTTGTTTTTGGGTGTCTTATCGCACGGTCGCCACGATAATCTCTCGCAGGTATTGCGGATTGACCTCACTGAAAGCGTACTGAAAAAATCCCGCTTCGCTTCCCCGCATAACTCTTTATAGAGTGCCTTAAACGTGCTGATATTGCCGTTCAGGTAGGTTTCCACCATATACTCGAAGATGTTTCCCACCTTGTAATACTTGCATTGCTGCGCTACTGTCTTTCCGTATCGTTTCATAATTCTATCTTATTAAAGCGTTAATAACCAAACAAAAACTCCGATAACGCACACGAGGGAAAAGCCGAACAGGACAATGCCCCACACAATCTGCAACACGCCGCTTATCAAGGCTTCAAACATTCCTGCAATGAAATACACCACCCAAAGAAGAAGGGCACACGGAACGGCTACAAGGGCGCGTAATGCTGTTTTAATAATCTTAATTGGTTTCATAACTGTTGGTTTTTGAATCTAATGCGGATTTGAGAGTGGAGGGAGTGAGTTTCTTATCCTAATCTGCCTCTCGTTTATCCGACATTTTTTTTATGCGTCTTTCGGTCGTATCGGTCGTTTCGTTTCAGGGGCTTTTCGGTGTAGAGGTTAGGACGTACAAGGTTTTGACAAAAAATACCTCACAACCGCAGGGCGCAGGGAAGATTTTTTGCCAAACCGCAAGGCTCGACCTTGTACGTCCGTGAAGACCTCGTAAACACCTTTGCACCTGCAACGTAACGACGCACGATGCGATAGGAAGACAGCAAAAATGGAGGTAAACGAATTATTAGGCAGATTCGAGAAAGTAAGAATAGTGCTTGCGCTATTCGCAAGTATAAATCGGGGAAAACCCGACTTGCAATAAAAGAAAAGCTCTCCGTTTCTTATGAAGCGGAGAGCCTTTATATGGTTATATCGTTATTGGGGAAAGACGAAAAGACGGATTATAAAATCGAGGAAATCTTTTGCTATATCTGATTTTTGATGTATATTTGCATAGAGTTGTTTGACGAGATGCAAAGCGCAGCAGTTCAGCGCAGTTACATGGTCGCTAAATCGTTACCAACAACTTTCCCTCTCTCTACTCAACGCTGTCATTCAGACAGATACGCAAAAATTTCTTATCCATGCAAAGATAACCAATTTCATAGAAAACCTTTGCGGAACGCGGTGAATTTTTTAACTTTGTAATCGTTTTGATTTTAACGCCAAAAACAGATAAAAAGTATGGTAAAACCTACATTACTGGTCCTCGCCGCAGGCATGGGTTCGCGCTACGGCTCGCTCAAGCAGATGGACGGGGTCGGCCCCAATAACGAGGCCATTATCGATTATTCGGTTTACGACGCGATCCGCGCCGGTTTCGGCAAGGTCGTATTCGTCATTCGCCACTCCTTCGAGAAGGAGTTCCGCGAGGTCTTTTCGGCCGAGCGTTTCGGCGGCCGCATCGCCGTCGAATTCGTCTTTCAGGAGCTGGACTATCTGCCCGAAGGCGCTTCGGTTCCCGAAGGCCGCGTCAAGCCGTGGGGTACGAACCATGCCGTGATGATGGCCGCCGACGCCGTGCACGAGCCTTTCGCCGTCATCAACGCCGACGACTTCTACGGCGCCGAAGCCTACCAGACCATCGGCGACTACCTTTCGCAGCTCGGTGACAGCAAAAACCGCTACTGCATGGTCGCATACGATCTGAACCGGACCCTTTCGGACAACGGCACCGTATCGCGCGGCGTCTGCGGCGTGGATGCCGACGGCAACCTGACGTCGATGGTCGAGCGTACGCAGATCGAGCGCATGCCCGACGGCCGAATCCTCTTCCACGACGGCGGCGCCGACGAGGAGCTTGCCGAGGACACGCCCGTTTCGATGAACCTCTTCGGCTTCACGCCCGACTTCTTCGCCTATTCGAAGGAGTATTTCAAGACGTGGCTCGCCGAGAACCGTGAGAACCTCAAATCGGAGTTCTACATCCCGACGATGGTCAACAAACTCATCGGCGAGGGCGCGGCGTCCCTGCGCGTGCTCCGTTCGGCGGCCCAGTGGCACGGCGTCACCTACAAGGAGGACAAACCCGCGCTGATGGCCTCGATCGAGAAGATGATCGCCGAGGGCAAATACCCCCGCAATCTCTGGGCTTAGTTCCCGGCGTTATAATAAGGGGCGGCCCGAAAGCCGCCCCTTATCTTTTGCCCCGCATTGTCCTATTGTTTTTCCGACTTCCGGCGCCATTCCGTTCCGGCAGGGTAGAGCAGGGCCTCTGCATTTTTCACCCGTAGCGCAAAATAAAAACAGGACTCCGAAAAGTCCTGTTTTTATCTTTGGTTAACAACTGTTGGGAACCTGTTGCGCAGCCGTCTAACAACCTGCGGGCGGCCAGTCAGTCCAGAAATCCCTCCCGTACCAGCTGCTCCCTGATCTTGGTCCAGTCCGCCACCGGCCGTTTCACGCCGTCCACGAACCGGATCGGACAGCCCAAGTTGCTGTCATCGATATAGAGGTCCGCATGAATCTTCGGCGACGAAGTCCAGCGCTGCTGCGAGGGGTTTTCGTTGATGGCGTAGAGCGGAATCTCCCGGTCCCTGAACCACTTGACTGCCTTGTCGAGCAGTGCGCCCGAACGCATCGTGTAGAGTATCAGCCGGCATCCGTTGTCGGTGAGTTCTTTGAGTACGGCAACCGCGCCTGCATCGTCCCCGATTTCGGGGTAGGCGTGCGTTACCACCGTGCCGTCGAAATCCACGGCGATCAATGCATTGTGTATAGCCATATTATTTCTTTACTTTACGTGCGAGTTTGCTGAAGAAAAGTTTGATCCGCTTGCGGTAGCTTACCTCCTGATGGTCGTCGCCATAGCCGTATCCGTAACCGTATCCATACCCGTAACCATAGCCGTATCCGTACCCGTAGCCGTGGCGGCGTGTGCGTGTGCCGTTGAGCACGATGCACATGTTATGGAACTTCTTCTCGCGGTAGAGCCGTTCGATGTCGGGCAGCTGACGGCGGTCGAGCACGCCTTCGCGCACGATATAGATACAGAGGTCGGCCAGACGGTCCGTAATCACCGCATCGGCTACCGACATGGCCGGCGTGCTGTCAATGAATACGAAGTCGTAACGCTCCTTCAGCTGCTCTACCAGCTTGTCGAGCCGGTTCGAGAGCAGCATCTCGGTGGGGTTGGGCGGCTGTATGCCGGCGCAGATCACGTCGAGGTTCTCGTGGAAGCCCATGTTCGTCACCAGCTGGTCGATGTCGGTGATCGTTCCGGCCAGATAACCGGACATGCCGTTCTTGCTGTTGCTGCGTCCCAAGTGCGTCGTGAGCGCGTGACGGCGCAGGTCGAGGTCTATCAGCACGACCCGTTTGCCCGCCATGGCCAGCGTCATTGCCAGATTCATCGCCACGAACGTCTTGCCCGCATGGGGGTCCGACGAGGTGAAGAGCACGCACTTGATCTCCTTGCCCGACGAGACGTTCATGAACGTCATGTTCGAGCGCAGGATGCGGAACGCCTCCGACAGCGCGTCGCGTCCGGTTTCCCGGACCACCACGCCGCCCTTGTTGTCCCCTTCGAGGAAGGGTATGTCGCCGAGGAACGGTGCGCTGAGGTTCTCCTCCACGTCCTTGCGGCCGCGGATGGTCGTGTCGAGCATGCCGATCAGGTAGAGTATGCCGAACGGAATGGCCAGACCTGCCAGCAGGCTGATGCCGAGGATGATCGTCGAGCGGGGCGATACGGGGCGCGCGCTTCCGTACGCCATGTCGATCGTGCGCGAGTTGCTCTCGGCCACGGCGTAGTTGAGCTGCGTCTCCTCCTGCTTGTTGAGCAGGTAGAGGAACAGCTCCTCCTTGATTTTCTGCTGACGCATGATGTCGAGCATGACCTTCTCCTGCGAAGGCATGGTCGAGATGCGGCGGTTGACCTGCGCCTCCTCCTTGCGCATGGTTTCGAGCTGTATCTCCAGCGTCGAAATATGCGAGTTGAGCGAGGCGATGATCGAGCGGCGCACGGCGGCCAGCCCGTTGTCAAGGTCCTGAATGACCGGACTGCGCTCCGAGCTGTTTTCCAGCAGCTTCTCGCGCCGCAGGATGGCCTCGTTGTATTCCGATATCTGCGCGACGATGCCGTTGTTGGTCATCGAGGCCACCATCGGGATCAGGTCGCCCGCATGCGACGGGTCGTTGAGGTATTCGCGGATGAAGTCGGCGACGCTTATCTGATTCTCGATCGTCAGGCTTTCGGCCTTGTAGCGCGTGCTCTCGGTGATGGTGCGGGTCGCCTCCGAGGTGATGTCGATCATCTTGTTGCTCTTCTTGATGTCCTCGATGTCGCGGTCCACGTCTCCCAGCTCGCGGCCGATTACCTGCATGCGCTCCTTGATGAAGTCGGCCGTCACCACCGACAGCTGGCGCTTGTCGGCGATGGCGTCTTCCTCATAGACGGCGATCAGCGTGTTGATCACGTCCTCGGCGCGGCGCGGCACCGAATTGTTCATCGAGATCGTCACGATCGAGGCCTGCTTGTTGGCCACGTCGCTCTTCACGGCGGCGCGGTAGGCGTTGGTCGTCGCCGCGAGCGAATTCTTGATTACGGTGATGGGTTTTTTCAGATAGGTCGAGTCCATGAACAGGGTCTTGTGCACGACCACCTGCCCGACGGGCGTGGCGACCGTATCGCCGTATTCGGCCAGAATGACCCGCTTGGTCTCCTGCCGCGTCACGAACTTGTCCTCGAAGTCCGTCAGCTCGATCTTGCCGTTTCTGAGCGGGGTGACCTCCAGCGAAAGCTTCTGCTTGGAGTTGTCGTTGATGAAATCGACTTCGATCGGCGAACGGCCGTACAGGTCCGCCGTGCGCAGCCCTTCCCGCACCGAGTAGTTGACCGTCAGGTGGAGACGCTTGACCACCTCCGACATCAGCCGGTGCGACTGGAGGATGTAGACCTCGTTGTCTACGTTGCGGCGGTTCTGGAATCCCACCAGATCGCTGAACGCGCCCAGATCCGTGTCGCCGCCCTTGCGGCTGTCCTTCACGAGGATGGTCGCCGTCCGGCTGTATATTTTCGGGGTGCTTGCCAGATAGTAATAGGCCGTTCCCAGACAGATGATCGCCGAGAGCGCGAACCAGTACCAGTTGGCCAAAACCATCTGAATCAGGTCGTGGAGCGTGATGCCGTTCGTGTTTTCGGACTCTTCGTTCAGCAGATGCGGATTGATGTTCTGTTCTGTCATGACTTACTTTACCTTGGTAAGTGTTACAATAAGCGTTGCCACGGAAATAGCCGTACTTGCGAGCGAAAGGTAGAAGTTTCGGTTCTGGCTGATTTCACCGGTCTGCGCCTTGTATTTGTTGGGCTTGACGTAGATCACGTCGTTCTGCTGGATGTAGAACGCGGGGGAGTTGAACAGCTCCTTCGACGTGAGGTCGAGGTACTCGATGGTGCGCACTCCGTCCACTTCGCGGGCCACGGCCACGTCGGTGCGGATACCGTAGATCGTCAGGTCGCCGGCCATGGCCAGCGCGTCGAAGATCGAGAGTTTGTCGCGCGTGACGTCGTAATGTCCCGGACGTGCCACCTCGCCGATTACCGAAATCTTCATGTCCGCGAACTGCACGTTTACCGTGGGGTCGTTTATATACCCGCCCTCGACGATCTTGTCGGCTATGGCCTGCGCCAGTTCGCTCCGGGTCTTGCCCTTGCACTCGATCTTTCCGATCACGGGCATTTCGAGCTGTCCGTTCTCATCCACCGTGCGGATCTGCAGCGACTGGTTGGTGGCGCTTCCGTAATTGGTGGCTCCGGTCAGGGAGCTCAGCGACGACGACGAGTTGAACGGCACGGCCAGTTCGGGGTCCTTGCTGTTGACGACGATCGTCAGCCTGTCGAGGGGCTTGATGCGTATCTGGCCGTTCTCGGCGATCTGTTCGGGCGTGAACGGCTGGGCATCCTGCAGGTACCATGCACGCTTTTGCGAGGCGCATGACGTGACGAGTAGAGCCGTCAGTATGACCGGCATAAGGAGACGTAAATGTTTCATATTTGATTAAGGCGTTTTTATAATCGTGCGCAAAGGTAAGAATTTTCCATGAAATAAATGCGCCCTGCGTCAGCTATTTCCGTCGAATTATGGCTGTTTTTGGTCCGGGCGGAGCGTTTGTCCGGAAAAAAACGTACATTTGACACCCCGAAAACCGATTTATTCAAGCTATGGAAATGTTACATCCCGAATGGAGTTATCAGGCCGTGCTCTATGAAATGAACGTGCGCCAGCTGACGGCCGAAGGCACGCTGCGCGCCGCGGCCGCGAAACTGGGCTTCCTGCGCGACATGGGCATCGACGCCGTGTGGCTGATGCCCGTCTATCCGATCGGCGTCGAGGG
>ENA-OURU01000558-OURU01000558.1-human-gut-metagenome-genome-assembly--contig:-NODE-558-length-57625-cov-4.090377_pt1 | contig 57625 bp, 58 predicted proteins | sample MGYA00242137_ERZ509064 | MGnify/ENA primary metagenome ERZ509064 (study PRJEB26280, sample SAMEA2338777) | human gut metagenome | biome: human gut; feature: human-associated habitat; material: faeces...
AGATCCGGATCAGATCAGCCTTGCGCACCAGCGGTTCGCCACCGGTGTAAATATACATGTAGGTCCCCAGCTCCTTGCCCTGACGGATAATGGAGTCGATGGTTTCCAGGCTTAAGTTCAGCTGGTTTCCGTATTCTGCCGCCCAGCAGCCGGTGCAGTGCATATTGCACGCCGCGGTGGGATCCAGCAGAATCGCCCAGGGAACATTGCAGTTTTCCCGTTCTTTTACCTCGTCCTGAGTTGCGCTGCCCTTAAGACTCGCATTAAAAAGGAAATTCTGGAAAAATGCCTTGCGCACACCGGGATCCAGTTCATACAGCCGCAGAATCAGCTGGTACCAGTTGTTTTTCTTCTCAATAACTTCCCGGATATCACTCCGCTGGGACTCATACCAGCCATCCGGAGAAAAGCGATCTACCAGTGCCATCAATTTGGGAATGTTCTCCTCCGGATTGCCTTCAATATAGCTCAGGGCCTGATTGACCGCAAAATTCTGCATGCTATCTTTAATTGTACTCATAAATACATCCCTTTCTTTTGCTTTTTGCGAATGAAGCCGCCATTGGCTGATCCGTTGGCTAAATTATAAGAAGAACAGCGAAAGATGTCATGGGACAGGAGTAGCGCTGCTGGTCAAAAATGCGACACTTCCAGTCGATTGTTACATTTTGGGACATGTACACCGAAATGCGCATTGTCCGCCTTTTGGCCCGTGGTATGCTTGATTTAGCATGAATTGTTTCTGTTGGAAGGAGATTCTATGGAAAATAGTGTATCGCGTATACTGATCGAAACCACGGTCAGGCAAACTCTGAAAGGAATCCAGGAAGATCCGGAACGGAGTATCCGAAATCTGGTCGATATGGCGCTGCAATTTTCAGAGGGCCGATTTCAAAACCGATTTTTCGAAACCGCTCACACGTTGCTGGAAAATGAAAAAAGTGCCTATTACGGCCTGATTCATGATGCGGTCAGCCACATTGAAACCGAACACATTGTCCGCTTGGGCATGAACATCGGATACAACAGCTGTACCTGGGGCGCCAGGCGCATCCGCTCCAATGAAAAACAGTTGGGATTTAATATTCCCTGGGCTGTTTTTCTGCAAATGGAAGATGCGTCTTCCGACTGGGATCTGAGCCGGTATCACTGGGTGATTCAGCAGGGGGAAGCTCTGGGAATCTATTCCTGGATGATATTTGCGCCACATGACCCTCTGGCAATTCTGCCCTTTGCGGCAGCACATCCGGACAGTGCCTTTTTCCTTTTCTGTGAACCGCAGGCTGTGACGCCGGATTTTGCAGCGCAGTTTTTGTCTGTATACAACGTAATGCCTGTAATTCATCTGGATAAAAACACGCAAGCTGCCTGCTCGCTGTTAAGAAATGCCCGCATTCCCTATTCTGTCTCATGTCTTTATTCGGCAGAAAATATCAAAGCGATCACAAACGGGGAATTGTTTGCTGCCGTGCAGAACCTCCACCCCCTCTTTACTGTTCTGATTCCCCGGTCAGACTGTCAACACGATACACAGAGAGCCGCGTATCAGGCAGCCATTGACGCGAGAAATCGTCAGCAATTTCAAACCATCCCATGGGAGCTTTACGGAGATACCCAAAGTCTTGATGCCATTATTTCGGATGATTCCTGCTGCGCATTGTTTGACAAGGACGGAAATCTTCATATTCCGGGAAGCCCTGAAACGGATGTCTGGTGTTGCAATCTGTTTGAGGACGGACTGGCCGGAATTTTCAGCAAGGCATATCCGAAGGCACTGCCTTCCCGCAAATAACTTGCCATAACAGAAAAGGTGCTCAATATTGTGTTGAACAATATCGAGCACCTTCATTATTTCTCTGCTTCTTCGGGAGCAGGCTGCTGTGGCTCTGCTATTTCCCGATAAATGGCCGTAACACATTTTTCCGTCAGATCCTTGATCCTCTCAACAAACTCCCGGGAGGGGATGCAATTCCGTGCCAGCAGCCACCGTTCCATTGCACAGAGAACCGCATCCGCAAAAAATCCCAGAACGAATTCATCCACGTTGCCTTGCCCAAAGATATAGCTCAGCCGATTCTGCAGCAGCGGCCGGATATATTCTCGGAAATGATCAGAAAAGGAGTTCTGCCCTTTGATCTGCAGCGCTTTACGGTAAAACGCATGGTTCTCGTAAAAGTAATCGCACGCTTTCTCCACCAGCGCCCAATGCTTTCCGTAATCGGCGTGCAGATCCTCATCTTTTACCAGCGCCATAAATTCGGTATCAAATATCCAGTTTATCAGGTCATACTTGTCCTTGAAATGGTAATAAAAACTTTTACGGTTCATATCACAGCGTTCGCAAATCTGTGTGACATTGATTTTTTCAAAGGACTGTTCCGTCATCAGCTCCTTCAGGGAGGCTGCCAGTGCCTTCTTGGTAATATTGGAATCTGCCATATAACCCCTCTTTCCGATCTTTCTGTAAAGACAGGCCGCAAAACCGTCAAACGTATTCCATGAAAACCGGCAGGGGAGCACATCTCCCGGCGGGGCCCCTCGCTGCTCTTTCAAAAGAAAAAGAGACTTATCTGCCAGAACAGATAAGTCTCGTCATTTAAGATAATACCAGGAAATCTCCAGTATGTTGGTATCATCACACCAAGGTGCTGACTACTCCCTTATATGTGAACAAGTATAGCATATCATCAGCCGATTCTCAATATAAAACGATGATTTGCATTGGGACAAAATGCCCTGTTTGTCCTAATATGGCACAGATCATGTTATCCGTCAGGCCGGTTCGTTGGACGGATTCACATGAACCATAATGTGCTTTACATCCAGGAACACACGTTCCACCTCGCTGTGGACATGTTCGGCCACCTTGTGCGCATCCCTCAGCGTTTTTTCTCCGTCCACCTGGATTTCCAGGTCAATATACACCTTGCTGCCAAACATTCTGGAGTGAAGCGAGTCCACCTGAATTACGCCTTCCTGTTTACGGATATAATCCACCATTTTCCTGTCATAGGTTTCCCCGCAGGAGGTGTCCAGCAGTTTGACGATGCCATCCTTCAAAATATCGTAGGATGCCTTCACAATGAACAGGCAGATCACCACACTGGCCACAGAGTCCATCACAGGGAATCCAAGTATTGCTCCGCCAATGCCGATCAGAGAACCAACCGATGAAAATGCATCGGATCGGTGGTGCCATGCATCCGCCATAAATGCAGAAGAATTTATGAGATTGGCGTAGTAACGGGTATACCAGTACATGGCTTCCTTGCTTACGATGGAAACAATTGCCGCAGCAAGGGCAATTGCTCCCGGGGCAGCAAGCGATTCATAACTGCCGGAGAGAATCGTCTCAACTCCGGTTTTGCCTACCTCAAGGCCGGTTGCCAGCAGAATGATTCCCAATCCCAGAGAGGCGATACATTCAATACGGTCATGACCATAGGGATGTGCGGTATCCGCCTCCTTCTTTGAAGCTTTTACACCAATCCAGGCGATCACCGTGGTGATTACATCGGAGAAGGAGTGAATTGCGTCCGAGATCATTGCGCCGGAATTGCCCGCAACGCCAGCAAACAGCTTAAATGCGGACAGAACTGCATTCCCAAACACACTTGCAAAAGACATCTTGCGAATGGCGGATGCCTCATCAACGGAATTCACACGGGAAATGGGGTTGTTCTTGTTTACAGCTTTCATAAAAAGCCCTCCTGTTCATACTTTTAATCGGACGGTTTCTCTCGTCAGCCCACATCAGAAAATTCTCATTCCCCGGGAAAAACAAAAAGCACCCGCGGGGACATACAACTGTCCCGCAGATGCCGTATCTCTGCTGCCATAATGGCCCGGCAAGTGGCCTGTTGGCCACCGCCTGTTCAGTTTGTACTGTTGAATTTGCATCCTCTTGTCAGGATGTAATGCAGTGCAAAGAGTATCTTAATGATTGCATGGGATATCCCGCTCTGTCAAGGCATTGCTGCGGAAATCCATGAGACAAAATCCATGCTTTGTCCCAAAATGTAACACTGCGTCCACTGTTGAGAAAAAGTGTAACGCAGCAACTTTTTTGCCCAATGATTTTTTCTCTGCTTTTTGTATAATGGGACGTAATCACTCAAGAGGAGGGAATGCCGGTGAAAGCAGACCCCAGAAGGCGTCGGCTGAAAACGCTGCGCATGATTCTGATTCTTGGCTGTGTGTTATTTCCGGCCCCATGGCTCATCAAAAATCCATGTCTCTGTGTACAGGGCTTTTTTGACCGGATTCCCAAAGATCCCGCCATGGCGGCCGCGGTAATGCTGATTTTATATTTGCTGAAAGGCCTGACGATTTTCTTTCCCCTTATCGTTCTCGAAATCGCTAGCGGCTATCTTTTTTCCGGCTGGACTGCACTTCTGGTCATTTTTTCCGGAATACTCATTATTCTGACGGTTCCTTATTGGGTTGGCCGTGCGGCAGGAATGGAAGCCGTGCACAAGCAGGTGAAAAAGCACCCTCGATTTGAAAAAATATTGAGCATGCAGCAACAGAATTCCTTCTTTCTGTGCTTCTTTTTACGAATCATCAGCTGTTTGCCGGGAGATGTCGTAACCATGTATCTGGGGGCAACCAGAACATCCTTCTGGAAAAATATTCTTGCCGGAAGTCTGGGGCTTTTGCCCGGAATGGTCTTAGCCACATTCATGGGGGAAAGTGTTCAGCAGCCACAATCACCGGCATTCTGGATTTCTGTTGGGCTGATGCTCACGCTCTCGGCATCTTCTGCTGCCACATACTTTTTGTATTGCCGCAAAGGAAAGAGAAGAGCAAAAACCAGAGAATGACTGCCCCAATTTTAGATAGATGAAAAGGAGAAAATGCTTATGCTTGACAGTTCTGAAAAACGGCGTCGAATCACCAAATGGCTGCTCAGCCTGTTTACCTGCTGCATTTTGATTTATCTGTGCTTTCGCCATATAAGCAGTATTGCGGCGGTGATTCTTCAGCTGCTCGACCTGGCAAAACCGCTGCTGATTGGCGTCATGCTCGCTTTGATCTTCAATGTACCGATGAGCTTTTTTGAGCGATATTTGCGCACAAAGGCCGGACTGCAGCATGCTGCCCGCCCGCTCTCGATCGGGCTTTCGCTTCTTTTGGTGTTCGGGATTTTCATCGGTGTCACAGTTCTGGTTGTACCGGAAGTGGTAAAGGCGATCAAGCTCATTGTTCAGATCACCGGCGGGGGACTGGAGCAGCTGGCACAAATGGAAAGCAACACCGCTCTGACAAGTACACCGCTCGGTCAGCTTTTTGAAAAGGTCGATATCGACTGGCTTGGATTGAAAAGGCAGATGGAGGAATGGGTCAAATCCCGCAGTGGCACGCTTGTCAATCAGGTCGTAGGGGCTGCCGGTTCTCTGGCAGGTGGTGTGATCACTTTCTCGATTGGGCTGATCTTTGCGGTATATATTCTGGCCGGAAAGGAGCGGCTGAAACATCAGGCCAGCCGGGTGCTTCATGTATGGCTTCCGAAGCGTTTCGTTGAAGAGCTGATTCATGTCGCCGCTGTTTGCAGCAACACCTTCCGCCTGTTTATTACAGGGCAGCAACCGAAGCAATCATCCTCGGAACACTGTGTATGGTTGGAATGCTCATTTTGCGGATTCCCTACGCGCCCATGATCGGAGCACTTGTTGGGGTTACTGCATTGATCCCCATTGTAGGCGCTTTTATCGGTACAATCGTAGGCGCAATTATGATAATGACCGTCAACCCCTTCAAAGCGTTTGTGTTTGTCGTCTTTCTGCTGATTATCCAGCAGATTGAAGGAAACATGATTTACCCGAAAGTTGTGGGCTCGAAAATCAATCTTCCTGCTATATGGGTATTGGCTGCTGTTACAATCGGCGGTAATCTGGGCGGCCCCATCGGCATGCTGCTGGGGGTTTCGGCAGCCTCCGCCGCCTATGCTTTGCTGAAGGAAAGCCACCGCCCGGCGGGAGCAGGGGCGTTTGTAATATTTGCATTCCATTGTTACCCCCATTCGGATGGCAGGGCAGGGAAATCCCGCTCTGCCATTTTTCTGTGTTCAAATTCTGTGTGGTTGACAGCAAAAAGTATGTCTTTGCCATCATGGAAGTTTTAGCCGCAAATCTGTTTTTTTCGGGTTGTGCGAAACCTGGATTTATACTATAATAAGTTCGAAAATCAGGTATCGATCCACCCGTGCCGGAGCACAGTAAAGCTGCCGACACGCCGCTGGGAAGCTGCAAAAGAGGAGCGTTTGCAATGAAAGAATATCAGAGCATGACCAAGCAGGAGCTGCAGGAAGAATACGAGGCGGTTCTGGCACAGTATCAGAGCTATCAGGCAAAGGGGCTGAAACTGGATATGTCCCGCGGGAAACCCTGTGCCGAGCAGTTGGAGCTTTCCAACGAGCTGCTCAGCCAGAATCAGTACATTGGGGAAAATGGCGAGGATTCCCGCAACTATGGCCTGCTGGCCGGTATGCCCCAGGCCCGCCGTTTCTTTGCCGAGCTGATGGGTGTGGAGGAAAATGAAGTCATCGTGGGTGGCAACTCCTCGCTCACACTCATGTATTATATGATCGATCTGGGCTGGCGGGTCGGCTTTGCGGACAGCGACCATCCCTGGCGCACCGAGGAAAAGCTTAAATTCCTGTGTCCTGTACCCGGCTATGACCGTCACTTTGCCATTACGGAGTATTTCGGCTTCGAAATGCTGCCCATCCCCATGAAAGAGGATGGCCCGGACATGGATCTGGTGGAGCAGCTTGCCGCTGATCCCAGCGTGAAGGGCATCTGGTGTGTGCCGCTGTATTCCAATCCGGATGGCTATATTTACAGCGCGGAAACGGTACGCCGGCTTGCCAGCATGAAAACCGGTGCGCCGGATTTTAAGATCATCTGGGATAACGCATACTGTGTGCATCATCTTACCGATGAGCATTGCTCTGTGCCCGATATCCTGACCGAGTGCAAAAAGTATGGCACGAAGGATCGTCCTCTGCTGGTATGCTCCACCAGCAAAATGACCTTCCCCGGAGCTGGTGTTGCCGCGCTGGCCGCCAGTGAGGCCAATATTCGCCACATCCTCACCCAGATGGCTCCCATGGCCATCAGTGCCGACAAGATGAATCAGATGCGCCATGTGAGCTTTTTGAAAAACAAGGCGGGCGTACTGGCACACATGGAAAAACATCGTGCTATTCTGGAACCCAAATTTGAACTGCTCAAGGAAGCCTTTGCCTGCCAGCTAACTCCCTGCGGGGCCATTGCCCGCTGGACCAGCCCCAAAGGCGGATATTTCATCAGCCTGTATGTGATGGATGGCTGCGCAAAGCGCGTGGTTCAGCTGTGCAAGGAAGCCGGTGTGATTCTCACTCCTGCAGGTTCGGCTTATCCCTACGGCAACGACCCGCAGGATCATCACCTCCGCATCGCTCCCTCGTATCCCACGGTGGCCGAACTGGATCAGGCCAGCCAGCTGCTTTGTGTCAGTGTTCGTCTGGCCAGTCTGGAAAAACTGTTGCAGGCATAACAAAAACCAATTGCAACGGCAGGCGAATCTGTGCTATAATAACGGAATCTTAAACTGCGGTGCGGGATAATACGGCCCGGCCGTTCATCAAAGGAGGACCCCATATGAAGTGCCCTTACTGCGGCGAACTGGAATCCAAGGTCATTGATTCCCGCCCCACGGAGGACGGCGAGAAAATCCGCCGCCGACGGGAATGCCTGCGCTGCGGCAAGCGTTTTACCACTTATGAAATCGTGGAAACCGTGCCTTTGATGGTCATCAAAAAGGATCGTTCCCGCCAGGTGTTCGATCGGCAGAAGCTCCTGGGTGGCATGCTTCGAGCCTGCGAAAAACGCCCGGTCAGCTATGAGATGCTGGAGCGGGCGGTGGATAACATCGAGCAGTCACTTCTGAACAGCTATGAGCGCGAAGTCACCTCCATTCATATTGGTGAGCTTGCCATGGAAGAGCTGAAGAAGGTTGATGAAGTGGCGTACGTACGCTTTGCTTCGGTTTACCGGCAGTTCTCTGATTTGAACACCTTCATGAATGAGCTTAAGGAAATGCTCAGCAAGCGTTCAGAGCAGCGCGAAAAATAATCGGCGCACACCGTTCAGCTGAGATTTCAGCTTTCCCGTTTCGCAGAGAAGATCCTGCAGATAGTCCGGGTATGCATAGGCGTTCAGGCCATACAGTGCACTTTCCAGTTCATAGAGCTGATCTTTTCGAATAAACACGGCAAGTACTGCCTGCTGCTTTTGATAGCTCTGTGTCATATATCGGATTTGCTCCCGTGCTTGCGGATACTCTCCACAGATGCAAAGGATTTCCACCCGTGCAAGCCCCTTATCCAGCGAATCGAGGGAATCCGATACCAGACGCTGACCGATGAGTGTGAGCAAACACAATGCCGCAAGAATCATTGCGGCTGCCCGCAACCGTTTCATTTCTGTCCTTTCCACAGCCCTCTGATTCGCTTTTGCGGCAGGGGGCTGTTTTCTTTTGGAATCAATCTGTATTCGCCTCCGGCCCGTACCAGAAGAAGCAGTACCTGTTCCCGAGTGCATTTTTCTTTCCGGAGAAGGAACTCCAGCCATTGGGCGTCCTTCCTGCAGAGCGGAAGTGCCCCCTTCAGAAGCTGTCCATCCGCAATTACCGGAATAAAGGGATCGCCGTCCTCTGTTTTGCAAACGCTGATGCTGCCGTTGGTCTCCACCACCGCCCAGCTTACCTGTGCCGGGTCAAATACATCCTTACCGCGCAAGGCTTCCAGAAGGTCCCCGGTCCCGAACCGCAGCGATCGCAGAGTTTCGCGGCAGATCTTTCCGTCTCGAATCACGGTAACAGGGGAGCCGAACAGCAATCGTGCTGCTTTGGGCCAGCAGAAACACAGCCCGGAGAGGAAAAGTTCCAGTGCCACAATCAAAAACACAGGAACAAGGCTGGCAGTAAGTGGCAGCTCCGGCGACTCGATGGAGATGGACGCAAGGTTGGAGATCAGAATGGTGGAAACAAGCTCGGCGGGCTGTAATTCTCCCAGCTGACGTTTTCCCATCAGGCGCATGGCCAACAGAATGAGCAGATAAACCATCAGGGTTCGCAGCATCAGAATCAGCATTCCTTATCCTCCGTCTCTTTGAATCGTCTCACGGCCTTTTCGGTTTGCAATGCGGTCATTTGGGGCATACTAAGCCCCGGAGGTGACGCCGATGCAAACGGAAGAAACATTGAAGCCGCAACTTCAGCAAAATATCGAGTTTCTGAAACAGAGGTTTGGCAACTCGATTGATCTGTATACAAAGCCAGTCCGGATTCTGGGGATTCCATGTTGTCTTTGTATGTTCGAGGGCCTTTCCACCATTGAACGTTTGTGGGTTGTGGTGTTGGACATGCTGAGCAAAAGTGAGTTTCAGCCGGAAAGCGGTCTGGAGCTGTTTCATTACATGCAGTCTCAAACCGACCTGCCGCTGGAAAATTCCTGCGTGGAAACCGTGGATCAGCTGCGCACGCAGCTCACCGCCGGCACCACAGTGATTCTGATTGACGGATGCTGCAAAGCAGTGGTGCTTTCCACCCAGAACATGCAGTTCCGATCCATTCAGGAGCCCTCCGGAGAAGGGAATGTGCGGGGCTCCCGGGAAGGCTTCAGCGATCTGCTGCGCATCAACATCAGCCTGCTGCGTCGCCTGATCCGCACCGAAACGCTCACGGTGGAAACAATGATTTGTGGTGAGCGGACTGCCACAGAGGTGGCACTGGTTTACGATCGCTCTCTGGCGCCTGAGGAACTGGTAAAGCAGATTCGCGGCCGGCTAAGCAAGGCAAAACTTCCCGTGCTGTTTGACTCCAGCTACCTTGTGCCTTTTTTGCAGCGGGGCGGGTTCAGCTTTTTTCAGCAGGCAGGGTATACGGAACGCCCGGCCACAGCCTGCGCCAAACTCTGCGAGGGGAAAATAATAATTCTTGTAAACGGCAGCCCCTTTGCCATGATAATCCCGTATTTTTTCAGTGAACACTTTCAAAGTCTGGACGATTACTCCACGAAAGCCTATTTTGCCAGCTTTATCCGCATGATCAAATACGGCGCTTTCTTTCTTGCAGTGCTTTTGCCCGGCGTGTTTGTTTCCGTTGCAGAATATACGCCGGAGCTGTTTCCTCCGCAGCTGCTGTACAAAATCGCAGCCGCAGAAGCAGCCACACCACTGCCACTGTTCCTTGAGATGGTGCTGGTTATCGTCTTGCTGGAGATCGTACGGGAAGCAGGTTTGCGGCTGCCTCATCCCATTGGTCACAGCGTAAGTCTTGTGGCAGCCATCATTGTGGGAGATGCAGCGGTGAAGGCCGGAATCTTGAGCACTCCCATTGTAATCACCGCAGCGCTGACCACAATCTCCATGTTTGTGATTCCTTCTCTGTATGAACCGGCCACCGTGCTCCGCATCCTGTTTGTCTTTGCCGGAGGTTTATTTGGTCCCTTCGGTATTCTGGCTCTTCTTTTTATCATGCTTACCAGCATCTGCGGAATGAACTCCTTTGGCCTGCCCTATACGGCGCCTCTCATCCCGTGGGGAAGCGGAGCGGTTCGAGACGGGGTGCTTCGCACCAATTGGAAGCAGCTGGCCCGCCATCCCTTTTCCGTAAACGATTTACCGGGAGGAAATGCTGATGGCACAGAATAAACAGTCCGCAATTGCTCCCGTCCAACTGGCTGCTGTTATGGGGGCAGCACTGCTGGCCGATGTGTTTTTGCAGCCCTTTGGGCGCCGTGCTCCGCTCCTGACTGCACAGCACGGAATCCTGTGCGCTGCCGGTCAAATGGCGATTTTTTCATTTCTTTTGTGGTTGCTGCGCAAAGAAGCCTGCCGGGCGCTGGAAAATCGGATTTTCTGCAGTCTGATCAGTGTTGTAATGCTGCTTTCTGCCGCGTTGGAAATCATTCAGGGCGAACGTTTTTACAGCCAGTCCATGCGTACTGGTCTTCCGGTGGAATTTTTCCTTGTCCTTTTGTTTGTCTCGGTGTTTTATGGTGTTTATTCCGGGCTGAATGCGCTGACCCGAACCGCCTGGGCCGTGTTGGCACTCACCGCTTTTTCCATGGCCTTGCTGTTGGTTTCGGTTCTTCCTCAGCTGCGCTTTGTGAATCTTCAGCCTGCATCTCTGAATCGGGCAGAGCTGACCCGGAATTTTGTCAGCCAGTTTTATCTGGCTCCGGAACTGATTCTCTGGGCGGTTTTATGGCCGTCGGACGCCTTACAGAAAACCAAACACCGGCCTGCGATTGTTTTTATATGGCTTTTCGCCACCCAGGCTCTATTCTGCCTGCTGGGCGAAATGACGCTCGGCCCGGCGTACCAGCAGGAGGAACAGCCGCTGTTTACGATTGCACGGCTGGGTGGAATTTCCGTATTCCGCCGACTGGACGCCCTGCATGCCTGTATATGGCTGCTTCTTTTCTTTGTCAAAATCACACTGTATTTTTCCGTATTTACCCAGATCATCCGCCGGGTGTTCCCTGTGTTGAAGGGCCACAGTGCCTACTATCTGGCAGTGGCGGGAGTGATCGGCATTTTCCTGGCCACCTGGGGACAGGCGGAACAGGCCGCTTACCGGTTGCAGCAGGCAGTCATTCTGGCATTGCTGATATGGCTGGCATTGTTTCGTATTTCGGCGGGGAGGCAAAAAAGATGAAATTGTTAAAACGGATTGCCCCTCTGTTTCTGGCAGTCGCCCTGTGTGGCTGCTCATCCACAGGGCTGGGGGACAAGGTGATTGTAAAAGCGCTCTTTCTGGATCATCAACAGCAATATATCGCTCAGGTGCTGGTTCTTGAACCCCAGCCAAGTGCCGACGCAGGGGAAGCCTCGGAAACCATCCGACTGATCGAGGGCAGAGGAAGTACCCTTGCAGAGGCTGTCAGCAAGGCGGAATCCGCCCGCGCCGAAGAGCTTTTTTACGGTCAGAACGAGCTGCTTCTTCTGGGACCCGGACTGCAGCAGCAGGGGATGAGTGAGTGCTGCCGCTTTCTTTATGAAAACTCTGCCGGGCGCCCCAATATGGCAGTGTGGGGTATCAACCTTCCCGCCGATGAACAACCGCTTACCTCGGATAATGCCAGTGCTGTACTGGAGGGAATCCGCAGACTGGGGGAGAGAGGAGGATATCGCACCTACCTTTACCAGCTTGCCGCAGCACAGGGCGGGAGCATTCTTCCGCTTGTGAAGCTCAGCGGCGAGGACGATGTGCAGATGCCAGGGCTGACTTTTTATCAGAACGGAGCACCGGTGGCTCACATGTCCGGAAACGAAATGGAGCTGGCAGCTCTGTTCAGTGGGCAGAAAGGAACCGGACAGCTTCAAATGGAAAGCGAAAACGGTCCGATCACTCTGACCATCCGCTCTCCCAAACTGATTTATGAGTGCGTGGAACAGGAGAGCTCCATGGCGCTTCACATTCGATTTTCCGGTCATGTGGAGCAGATGACCGGAGAATCCCTTCCCGGTGCACGGGAGGAACGGCGTTCACTTTTAAAAGAGCTGAACAGACAGCTGGAGCAAACAGCCGTCGATGTAGTTCGAAAATCCTTTTCTGAGGAGAGCGATCCGTTCGGGTTTTTGAACCGTTTCCGGAATAAAAATGAGCAGCTGGCGCTTACACTGGCGGAAAATGGTATGCTTAACCAACCGGAAAGTGTGGTGTTTTCCAGCGCGCTTCAACTGCTGTAGCGGCTGTGCCTGTATCTCTGTAAAAAATAAAGGTCGTCCGGCTGGAGTCTTCGTTCTGCCGGACGACCTGCTTTTCTGTGCACTTCTTCTCAGCCAGACAAAAAAGCGGCACCGGGAGCACCTACAGTTTGTGCAATACTGCATGCTTTTCTTGCAAATCAAATTGATAATCTTTCCGCAATCATGTATAATAAAAACAACTCTGAAATTTCATCAAAAAGGAAGGGTGTTCTTTATGCCGGCATTTTCCGTCCCACTGAGCAAAGTAGCGGAACAGCTGAATCTTGAAACGATCTATGCGCCGAAAGAATTGACTGAGATCCCCATTTATACGGCGGATGTCAACCGCCCGGGCATTGTGCTTGCTGGGTACTACCAGTATTTCGATGCCAATCGGATCCAGATCTTCGGTATGGTCGAGATGTCTTATCTGCAGGAGCTGCCCGCAGCTACCCGTCGCGCTCACCTGGAGCGTCTGTTTGAGCTTACCCCCCCGGCGGTGCTCATCAGCCGCAGTCTGGAACCCCTGCCTGAGATGATCGACTTTGCGCGGATGTACTCTGTGCCTGTTCTGTCTTCTGCGGAGTCCACTTCCACCTTGATGAGTGCTTTGATCAGTCTGCTGAATGTGGAGCTGGCCCCCCGTGTTACCCGTCACGGTGTTTTCATTGAAGTTTACGGCGAGGGCATCCTGATTCTGGGTGACAGTGGCGTAGGCAAGAGTGAGACCGCTGTGGAGCTGGTCAAACGTGGCCATCGCCTGATTGCCGATGACGCCGTGGAGCTGCGCCGCACATCCAGCCGCACCATCGTGGGTACGGCTCCGGAAAACATCCGTCACTTTATCGAGCTGCGCGGCATCGGTATCGTTAACGTTGCACGCATTTTCGGTATCGGCTCGGTTAAGGTGAGCGAGAAGGTTGACCTGGTCGTGGATCTGGAACCCTGGGACAAAACCAAAAATTACAGCCGCACCGGTCTGGAAACTGATTTCTATGACATTCTGGGTGTACAGATTCCCAAGACGGTAATTCCTGTTATGCCCGGCCGTAATCTGGCGGTAATTCTGGAAACAGCCGCTATTAACAACCGTCAGAAAAAGATGGGTTACAACGCCGCCAAAGAGCTGCTTGCACGCCTTGGTCTGGATGAGGACATTGGCATCTGACACAGAAAGGGAGCATATACTTTGTATCAAATTGCAGCGGATCTGCACACGCACACACTGGTTTCCAACCACGCATTCAACACCATCACCGAAATGGCCACAAAGGCTGCAGCAATGGGGTATAAGGCCATCGCCATCACCGATCATGGCTGCGCCATGCCGGATTCCCCGCACATCTGGTATTTTAACAATCTGATTCGTCTGCCGGACGTGCTGGAAGGAATCCCCGTGCTGAAGGGCGTAGAGGCCAACGTGATGGATTTGGAGGGAACGCTGGATTTTTCACAGCAGGAGCTGGCTCGCTTCGACTGGGTTATTGCCTCCATCCACGGCGACTGCCTGCCGGGCAAACTCACCGTGGAGCAGGCCACAGATCTCTGGTTGAAGGTGGCGCAGAATCCTTATGTTGACATGATCGGCCATTCCGAACAGGCCAACCACGTGTATGACTATGACCGGGTCACCCGGGAATTTGCCGCCCACAATAAAGTGGTGGAGCTGAACGGAAACTCCTTTGCCGTGCGCCCGGAAGGGGCAAAAAACATGAAGGCGCTTGCGCTCGCGTGTAAAAACAGTGGCTGCAAGATCGCGCTGAACAGCGATGCCCACTCCACCTATCATCTGGAGCGCGGTGTATCGCACCTGTTCGGGATTCTGGAGGAAATTGATTTCCCGAAGGATCTTATCGTCAATGGCTCCGGTGAAAACCTTCGCCGTGAGCTGGAAATACATAATAAAAAAATCGTAGATCGGATCGGAGAGTTGTTAAGATGAAGAAATATACAATTGGCGTAGATCTGGGCGGTACCACCATCACCGCCGGTATTGTGGATGAAGAATTCAAAGTGCTGCACAAATGCACCTGCGACACCGATCTGCCCCAGCCTGAAGAAAAGATCGAAGAGAAGATTGCCAACCTGTGCCGTCAGGTCCTGGTGGAGAGCAATCTGACTCTGGATGACCTGCTGTGGGTGGGCATCGGTACCCCGGGCAGCGTAAACAGCAAAACCGGCATAGTGGACTTTAACGCGAATTTCGGTTATTATGATTGGGAGCTTCGCGATCACATGGAGAAGCGCCTGGGTTGCAAGGTCTACATCGAAAACGATGCAAACGCAGCGGCTTACGGCGAATTTATCGCTGGTGGCGCACGCGGTGCACGGTATGCTGTGGTGATCACTCTGGGCACCGGCATCGGCGGCGGCATCATCATCGACGGCAAGATTTTTGCCGGCTTTAACTATGCAGGTGCTGAGCTGGGCCACATGGTAATTCAGAAGGATGGCCGCCCGTGCATGTGCGGCCGAAACGGCTGCTGGGAAAAGTATGCTTCCGCCCGTGCTCTGGCAGAGGATACCAAAGCCGCTATGATGTCGCACCCCAAAAACATGATGTGGCAGCTGGTGGACGGCGACATCACCAAGGTTGGCGCCAAGACTGCATTTGACGGCATGGCTGCCGGCGACGAGCTGGCCACTCAGCTGATCAACAAGTTTGTAGAATATGTGGCGTGCGGCCTGACCAACGTGGTCAACATCTTCCAGCCGGAAATCATCTGCATCGGCGGCGGCGTTTCCAAGCAGGGCGAGGTTCTGCTGGCTCCTGTGCGCAAGCTGGTCAACTGGGAGGATTATGCCCGTGATGGCAAGCGCCGTGTGACCATCAAACCCGCCGAGCTGTTTAACGATGCCGGCGTTGTGGGCGCAGCATGGCTGGGCAACCAGGAAAAACTTTAATTTTTGGGAGGCCGTTTTATGGCGTGCATGGAGCATTTAAAGCAAAAACTGGAGGAAGCAGCGATCCCTTATTCCTGCGGCGAGCCCCTTGCACGCCACACCAGCTTCCAGATTGGCGGCCCTGCCGCCTTGTTCTGCATGCCTCACACCGCGCAGCAGCTGGTTCAGGCCATTGGGCTGTGCCGTGAGGAAGGGGTGCGGACCTACATTCTGGGCAATGGTTCCAATCTTCTGTTCAGCGATCATGGCTTTGACGGTGTGGTGGTTTCCACCCGTTCCCTTGAGCCCGAAATCCGGGTGGAAGGGGATCGCATCATCGCCGGAGCGGGAGTTTCATTGAAACAGGTCTGCGAAGAGGCTGCGTGCCATAGCCTTACCGGTCTGGAATTCGCCTACGGTATTCCGGGCAGTCTGGGCGGCGCAGTGTACATGAACGCCGGCGCTTACGGCGGTGAAACCCGCGATGTATTGCTGGAGGTCGAATTTCTGGACGAAGCCGGTCAGATTCGTTCTCTTCCGGTTTCCCAGCTGGAGCTTGGCTACCGCACCAGCATCTTTGCGCGCACCGGCTGGTGTGTACTTCGGGCAACATTGCAGCTCCATCCGGGAGATTCCGTTCAGATTCAGCAAAAAATGGATGACCTGATGAATCGCCGCAGGCAAAAACAGCCTTTGGAATATCCCAGCGCAGGCAGCGCCTTTAAGCGGCCGGAAGGTGCTTTTGCCGGCAGCCTGATCGAACAGTGCGGCCTGCGGGGCTTCCGTGTGGGCGATGCCGCCATCAGCGAAAAACACTGCGGCTTCATTGTGAATCTGGGCCACGCCAGCTGCGCGGACGTGCTGGAGCTGGCCCGTCAGGTAAGTGAACGGGTACAGCGGGAAACGGGTTTTGTGCTGGAAAAGGAAATCCGTGTAGTGGAATAATTGCGCGCATGACCGGCTGCTGGCAATCGGCAGCCGGTCATGCAGGTTATGCTGGATAAAAAAGAGAAGGAAAAGGAGAGACGGATCATGGAACTGCTGGTGGTTACCGGCCTTTCCGGGGCTGGAAAATCCCTTGCGGTAAATGCATTGGAGGATATTGGTTATTTTTGTATCGACAATATTCCGGCCGGGCTGATGCCTCGTCTGCTGGATTTCGCCCTTCAGGGCGAAACCATGCTGGAGAAGGTGGCGGTGGTGGTGGACATCCGCGGCTGCCGCACCCAGAGCGACGTACAGGAAGCTCTGACCAGTATGGACAGCCGCCAGGTGCCATATCAGGTGCTGTTTCTGGACGCTTCCGACGATGTACTTGCACGGCGCTATAAAGAAACCAGACGTATTCATCCGCTGTGTGTGCAGGAAGGCGTTTCCATGACCGACGCCATTGAGCAGGAGCGTAAAATCCTTCAGCCTTTTTTTGAACGCGCAGATTTTGTGGTGGACACTTCTCTTCTTTCCGCCGCGCAGAACAAAGAGCGAATCTGCAAACTCTTCCTGCACCAGAACCAGCAGCCAATGGTGCTGACAATTCTTTCCTTTGGCTTCAAGTACGGCCTGCCAAAGGAAGCGGATGTGGTATTTGATGTGCGCTGCCTGCCCAATCCTTTTTACATTCCGGAACTGAAGGAAAAAACCGGTCTGGACAGCGAAGTAGTAGACTATGTGATGCAGTTTGAGCAGTCGCAGGAACTGCTGCGTCGCATTCTGGATCTGCTGGATTACTCTCTCCCCATGTACATCAAGGAAGGGAAAAGCCAGCTGACGATTGCGGTGGGATGCACCGGCGGAAAACATCGATCCATCACCTTTGCCCGCAAGATCGCAGAACATTGCCAGAAACTGGGCTATGGGCCGATTCTCTATCACCGCGACCAAAAGCGTGTATATTGATGAAAGGGCATCTGTAAAAGAATGAGCTTTGCACAGGATGTAAAAACCGAGATCACTCAAAAAAAGATCAGCCGCCCATGCTGCCTTCTGGCAGCCAGCTACGGCGCGGCCTGTTTCAGCCGTTATTTTGACAGCCGCGGAGTAGTTTTTCAGACCGAGCTTGGAACCGCTGCCCATTATGTAAAACGGGTATTCCATCTGTGCGGCATCGAGGGCAATGTGACCAGCAAGCAGCGGCCCAGCGGCATGGTTTATGAATTCAAGGTGGATGATCCGGAACAGGTTCAGCTGATGCTGGAAAAGTTCCACTGCGACCCGGAGCAGGTCAGCCTGCGCATCGACCCCACATTGCTGCGTTGCCCCCAGTGCAGCGCGGCCTTTCTGGCTGCTGCCTTCGTGTGCTGCGGCACCATGACTGATCCCCGCAAGGAGTATAACCTGGAGTTTCTTTCCAGCCGCCATAATCTTGCACGGGATCTGGAGGGAATTCTGGCGGAGCATGAGTTTCGCCCCCACCGCACTCTGCGCAAGGGCGTGAATGTGGTGTACATCAAAGCAAGTGAACAGATTGAGGAGCTTCTGGCCTACATGGGGGCAGGGAACGCAGCCATGGAGATCATGAACCACAAGGTGATCAAGGAACTGCGCAACAAGACCAACCGCCTGACCAACTGTGAGACGGCCAATATGGACAAGACCGCAACCGCAAACGTTCAGGTAACGCGAGCCATCGAATATCTGAAACAGAATCACATGTTTGATGGCTTGAGCCAGCCTCTGCGGGAAGCTGCAGAGCTGCGGCTGGCCTGGCCGGATCTGTCGCTTTCCCAATTGGCGGAAAAGAGCCCGCAGCCCATCAGTAAATCCGGGCTCAGCCACCGGCTGAAAAAGCTGGAGCGCCTGGCATCTGAACTTCAGCAAAGGAGAACCAATGGCTGATACCAACAAGCAATTTACCCATCTGCATGTCCACACGGAATACAGCCTTCTGGATGGTGCCTGCCGAATCGACCGCATTTTTGAACGGGTCAAGGAGTTGGGCCAAACCTCCATCGCCATCACCGACCATGGTGTGATGTATGGCTGTGTGGATTTCTACAAAGCCGCTAAAAAGGCCGGCATCAAGCCCATCATCGGCTGTGAGGTCTATGTGGCCAATCGTTCCCGTTTCGATAAGGTCAACCGCATCGATGGATCCAACCATCTGGTGTTGCTGTGCAAAAACGAAACCGGTTACAAAAACCTGATCAAGCTGGTTTCTGCCGGCTTCATTGAGGGTTTTTACTCCAAGCCCCGGGTGGACAAGGAACTTCTGGAGCAGCATCACGAAGGCCTGATCTGTCTTTCTGCCTGTCTTGCAGGCGAAGTCCCTCAGGCACTGCTCGCAGGCGATTATGAGAAAGCCCGCCAGGTTGCATTGTATTACAACGATCTGTTCGGGCAGGGAAACTATTACATCGAGATCCAGGATCACGGCATTGAAGAGCAGCAACAGGTTTTGCCGCTGCTGATTCGCCTTGCCCGGGAGACCGGTATCCCGCTGGTAGCCACCAACGATGCCCATTACCTCCGCAAGGAGGACAGCAAGATGCAGAGCATTCTGATCTGCATCCAGACCGGTAAGACCATTCAGGACGACGACAAACTGGAGTTTGAAACCGACGAATTCTATCTGAAAAGCACCGACGAAATGTACGATCTGTTTGCCATTGCGCCGGATGCCTGTGAAAACACCAACCGTATTGCGGAACAGTGTAATTTTGATTTTGAATTCGGCGTGACCAAACTGCCTTACTTTGAAGCCCCTGACGGAATGGAAAATCAGGCCTACTTCGAAAAGCTGTGCTACGAAGGCCTTACCCGCCGTTACGGCAGTAATCCCGCTCCGGAAATCCGGGAGCGTCTGGATTACGAGATCGATGTAATCCGCCGTATGGGCTACACCAACTATTACCTGATTGTATTTGATTTCATCAACTACGCCAAAACACAGGGTATCCCGGTAGGCCCCGGACGCGGAAGTGGCGCCGGAAGTCTGGCTGCCTATTGTGTGGGTATCACCAACATTGATCCCATCCGCTACAACCTCCTGTTCGAACGGTTTTTGAATCCGGAACGTGTGAGCATGCCGGACTTTGACGTGGACTTCTGCTACGAACGCCGGCAGGAAGTGATCGATTATGTGAACAACAAATATGGGCACGACCACGTGGCGCAGATCATCACCTTTGGAACCATGGCCGCCCGCGCTGCCCTGCGGGACGTTGGCCGCGTGATGGACATGCCCTATGCTGCGGTGGACGCGGTGGCCAAGCTGGTTCCCATGGAGCTGAAAATGACCCTGCACCGGGCTTTGGAGGTATCTCCGGAGCTGAAAGCCCGCTACGACTCCGACGAGCAGGTGAGAGAACTGGTGGACACTGCCATCAAAATTGAAGGCATGCCCCGTCACGCCTCCACTCATGCGGCAGGCGTGGTAATTACCCGGGAGGCGGCCAATGAATACGTTCCGCTTGCCTGCAACGATGGCGTTCCCGTAACGCAGTTCACCATGACAACCATCGAGGAGCTCGGCCTTCTCAAAATGGACTTTCTGGGCCTGCGCACCCTCACCGTGATTCGGGATGCGGAACGGATGATTCAGCGCCGTATTCCCGAGTTCTCGGTGGAAAAGATGCCCTACGATGATCCGGCCACCTACGAGATGCTGGGCCAGAGTGAAACAGAAGGTGTGTTCCAGCTGGAAAGTACCGGCATGAAGCAGGTGCTTCTGGGGCTGCGCCCGCAGAATCTGGAAGACATCATTGCCCTGATCTCGCTGTATCGACCGGGCCCCATGGACTCCATCCCCACTTACCTGCGCAACCGCCATGAGCCGGGGAAGATTCACTACAAGGTTCCCCAGCTGGCGCACATTCTGGATGTGACCAACGGCTGTATTGTGTATCAGGAACAGGTCATGCAGATCTGCCGGGAACTGGCAGGCTTCTCTTTGGGGCAGGCCGATCTGGTGCGCCGCGCCATGAGCAAGAAAAAGCACGATGTCATGGAGCGGGAGCGTCAGAACTTCGTATATGGCAGCAAGGAACCGGGATCGGAATGTGTGGGCTGCATTGCCAACGGCATCGACGAAAAAACGGCCAACGAGATCTTCGATGACATGTCCAGTTTTGCGTCTTACGCCTTTAACAAATCCCATGCGGCCTGCTATGCTTATGTGGCTTACCAGACCGCCTATCTGAAATGCCATTATCCCAATGAATTTATGGCAGCGCTGCTGACCAGCGTACTGGACAACACCGATAAGGTGATCGAGTATTCCGGCGAATGCCAGCGGCTTGGCATCAAGGTGCTGCCGCCCAACATCAATGTGAGTGATGGCGGCTTCACCGTAGACGGAAGCGACATTCGTTTTGGCCTGAACGCAGTCAAAAACGTGGGCCGTAACCTGATTGCCGCAGTAGTTCGGGAGCGCAAGGAAAAGCCGTTCCGCTCGCTGTATGACTTCTGCCGCCGGATGTATGGCTGCGAAATCAACCGCCGGGCGGTGGAAAGCCTGATCAAATGTGGTGCGTTTGACGGATTGGGTGCCACACGCAGGGCCATGCTCCAGTGTATCGAGGGCATTTTGAAGAGTGTGGAAACCGACAGCCGTAAAAATCTGGAAGGCCAGCTGGATCTGTTCAGCCAGAGCGGCGAGCAGGAAACAGTAAACGATTATGTGATTCCCGCTCTGGAGGAATTCCCCACCGGGGAGCTTTTGCAGATGGAAAAAGAGGTGAGCGGCCTGTATCTGAGCGGCCATCCTCTGGACGCATATCGGGAAATCATCAAAAATATATCCAGCTGCAAGATTAGTGAATTGACAGGGGAAGGCGCAAAAGCTTACGATAATAAAGTAGTCAACATTGTTTGCGCAGTGATCAAAAGCAAATTTATGACGACTCGCTCCAACACCATGATGGCCTTTACCAACGTGGAGGATTTGAGCGGCACCATGGAAATTCTGGTTTTCCCGAAGATCCTGATGAACTGCCGCGACGCCTTACAGGAAAATGCGGTTGTGGTAATCACCGGTCGTGTTTCGGTGAAGGAGGATGAAGCAACCAAGCTTGTGGCGGAAACCATTGTTCCCATCGAACAGTATCAGGCCCGCCGGCCGGAAAAATCGGCCGCAGCCAGCGTGCCGGAAAAGCCGCAGCCGCCCAAAAAGGGGCTGTACCTCAAGCTGCCCAGCCAGAACTGTGAGCAGTTCCGCAAGGTAACAAACCTGCTCAGCGGTATCTTTGACGGCAGTATGCCGGTCTACATGTATTTTGAGGACCGCAAGCAGCTGACTCTGGCACCACGCAGTTTGTGGGCACTGGATCATGAGCTGCTTTACCCGGAATTGCGCCGGATTTTGGGCGATAAAAATGTTGCTACAAAATAGTTGGCCGATTGGGCAAACCTTTTGGCAGCAAAATGCGTAGAATGTTTTGCATTTATGTTGCCTGGATGTTATAATTATACCAATGTCAAATTTCGATTTGATTTAGGAGGGGCATTACTATGTACAAGGAAATTAAAACCATCGGTGTATTGACCAGCGGCGGCGACGCACCCGGCATGAACGCAGCGGTTCGCGCAGTTGTTCGTACCGCTCTGAGCAAGGGCATCAAGGTTATTGGCATTCAGCGCGGCTATAATGGTCTGCTGAACGGCGAGGTTCGCGAGATGAACCTGCGCAGTGTATCTGAGATCATTCACCGCGGCGGTACCATCCTTTACACTGCCCGCTGCCTGGAGTTTGTTACCGCTGAGGGCCAGAAGAAGGGCGCTGAAAAGTGCAAAGAGCTGGGCATTGACGCCATGGTTGTGGTTGGCGGTGACGGTTCCTTCAAGGGCGCCCGCGCTCTGGCAAACCTGGGCATCCCCTGCATCGGTATTCCCGGTACCATCGACAACGACATCGCCTGCAGCGAGTACACCATTGGTTACGACACTGCCATGAACACTGCCGTTGAGATGATCGATAAGCTGCGTGATACCACTCAGAGCCATGACCGCTGCAGCGTGGTTGAGGTTATGGGCCGTAACGCCGGTTACATCGCTCTGAACGTGGGCATCGCCACCGGTGCTCTGGCTATCCTGATTCCCGAGCGTCCCTACGATCTGGATCACGACATCATTTCCCGCATGAACCAGACCCAGAAGACCGGCAAGAAGCATTTCATCGTAATCGTTGCCGAGGGTGTTGGCCATGCACAGGAGCTGGCCAATGAGATTCAGGCCCGCACCGGCATTGATTCCCGTGCCACTGTTCTGGGCCATGTACAGCGTGGTGGTTCTCCCACTCTGCGTGACCGCGTAACCGCTTCTCAGATGGGTTACCATGCTGTTAACCTGCTGGAGAAGGGCATCTACAATCGCGTTGTTGCCGTTTCCGCCGACAAGATCGTGGACTACGATATCAACGTGGCTCTGTCCATGCACAAGACCATCGACACCATGATGCTGGATGTGGCCAACACCATTTCCATCTGATTTTAGTCATTCAAAGGGCATGTCGCTTGCTGGCGGCATGCCTTTTTTGATTAAAAAGGGCTATGATGGCTCACGTTTCCTCTCTTTTGCGAATATACTCTTGGAGAGATTACCAACAATGGAGGGGGAAGCGATGCGCCGTATTTCTCATTCCGCACGGCAGCGGATGGTCAAGCGAAGGAAAACCGGCTTATGGCTCATTTTTATAACTGCACTCTCTCTGTTCTTTCTGCAAAGGGCTGATCAGGCTCTCCGCCCCCTTACCGTGCAGGTGTTACAATACCAGTGCCGCGCATTGGCAGCACGCACCATTCAAGGTGCCTGCAATTCCATTCTGGAAGAAAAACACACCCTTTACAATGATCTGTACAGCATTCAGCATGACAATACCGGCAGGGTGCAGAGTGTGACCGTTGATTCTGCCCGCATCAATTCTCTGGAGGATGCGCTGGTGGATCAGGTCAACCTGTCTTTGACCCAGCTTCCTCAGGATCCGCTTCGTATCCCGCTGGGTACCTTGAGTGGAATTCAATTCTTCAGTGGGCTGGGGCCGGAAATTACCGTACAGGTGCAGCCGCTCTCACTGGTTACCAGCCAGGTAAGGAGCAATTTCTCCCAGGCCGGTGTTAATCAGACCAGGCTTGAAATTACCATTTGTTTTTCCGTTCAGATCGGTGCCCTCCTGGCCGGTGAAGTGATTCCGGTGGACGTTCAATCAGAAATACTTGCCGCACAAGTCCTGATCGTTGGCGAAGTGCCGCAGTTATACGCCCAAAACGGCTGGGCAGGCGAAAAAGCCTAGCCCCCGGATGGGCCAATGTGTTATAATGAGGATTCAGAATGATAATGCCAAACAGCATTGCTTTTGGACTTTTAAGAGGTGATCGATTTTGACATTGGAACAGGCCCAGCAGCGAATTCTTGAGCTGCGCCGGGTGATTGAATACAACAACCGCCTTTATTATGATCAGGACGCCCCCGAACTGGAGGATTTTGAATACGACGCATTAAACCGGGAGCTGAAGGAGCTGGAAGCGCAGTTCCCGCAGCTGATCACACCGGATTCTCCCACCCAGCATGTGGGCGGAACTCCTTCCGGGAAATTCGCCAAGGTGACCCATGCGGTAAAAATGGAAAGCCTTCAGGATGCGTTTTCCTATGAGGAGCTGCGGGATTTCGACCGTCGAGTGCGGGGTGAGGGTATTTCTCCCCGTTATGTGGTTGAAGTGAAAATTGACGGTCTTTCCGTAAGCCTTGAGTATGAAAACGGCGCTTTTGTGCGTGGTTCAACCCGTGGTGACGGCATAGTGGGTGAGGATGTGACCAAAAACCTGGCCACCATCAAGGATATTCCCAAGAAACTGCTGAACGCACCGGAATTTCTGGAGGTGCGCGGCGAGGTCTATATGCCCCACGCAGCCTTTGAACAGCTGGTGGAGGAGCAGGAACTGAACGATAAGCAGCCCTTTAAAAACCCCCGCAACGCAGCAGCCGGCTCTCTGCGTCAGAAGGACAGCAAGATCACCGCGAGCCGCGGACTTTCCATCTTCGTGTTCAATATCCAGCAGATTCGGGGCAAGGAGCTGCACAGCCACCAGGAAAGCCTGGATTATGTGAAGCAGCTGGGATTTGTGGTATCGCCCCGATATCATAGCTTTGATAACATTGATGACGCCATTGCCGAAATCGAAGCTATCGGGCAGATGCGCGGCACACTGCCCTTCGATATTGACGGTGCAGTGATCAAGGTGGATGATTTTGCCCAGCGCGGAATGCTGGGCAGCACCAACAAATTCCCCCGCTGGGCCATCGCCTTCAAGTATCCGCCGGAGGAGAAGGAAACCGAACTGCAGCAGATCGATATCACGGTGGGGCGCACCGGTGTTCTTACCCCCACAGCGGTATTTACGCCCGTGCAGCTGGCCGGCACCACGGTTTCCCGGGCAATTCTGCACAATGAGGACTTTATCCGGCAGCTGGATGTGCGCATCGGTGACCGGATTCTTGTTCGAAAAGCCGGTGATATTATCCCGGAAGTGGTTGCAGTCACCCAGCACAAGGACGGCTCTGAGCCCTATCAGATGCCTCAGGTATGCCCCTCCTGCGGCGCTCCAGCGGTTCATTTGGAAGGGGAGGCGGCTCTGCGCTGCGTAAACCCGGAATGCCCGGCTCAGGCTCTGCGCAACATCATTCACTTTGCCAGCCGCAACGCCATGGACATCGACGGTCTGGGCAAGGCTGTGGCCGCTCAGCTGGTCAGCAAGGGATATGTGCACTCGGCGGCAGATCTTTATGATCTGACTGAGGAGCAGCTGATGACGCTGGATAAATTCAAGGAAAAAAGCGCACGCAATTTACTGAATGCCATCGAGGCCTCCAAGGAAAACAACCTGGACAAGCTCCTCTTCGGTCTGGGCATTCGCAACATCGGCGAAAAGGCAGCAGCCTCCATCGCGGAGCATTTCCGCTCCATGCAGGCTGTGCGGGAGGCCGGGGAAGAGCAACTTAGCGAGATCGACGGTTTCGGCGCGGTTATGGCACAAAGTGTTCTTGCCTTCTTCGCAAAAGAAGGTACAGAGGATCTTCTTGGCCGCTTGGAACGCGCCGGAGTGAATATGGAATGGCATGGTGAGGAAAAGACCGATAAGCTGGCCGGTAAAACCATTGTGGTTACCGGAACCTTGCCCACCCTTTCCCGTGCTGAAGCGGAAGCCCTGATCACCAAGAACGGCGGCAAGGCAAGTGGTTCCGTTTCCAAAAAGACCGCCTATGTTCTTGCCGGAGAAGCAGCCGGTTCCAAACTCACCAAAGCCCAGCAGCTGGGAATCCCCGTAATCGACGAAGCCGCATTTTTACAAATGATCCAATAATCTTCCGTTCATCCCCCGGGCCAAAAGCCCGGGGGATTTTTCTGTTCTACCAGCTCTGCCCGGGCCATATACTTGTAGCACAAAGGAGCGTGAAATGAAAATGGACGAGTATTACAGTGCAATCCAACGGCTCCCCGGGCAGGTGCGGGAAGCACTTGCGCAGCTTCCTCCTGCATTTGCCGCGCAGGTGCATGAGATCCGCCTGCGCAGCGAACGGCCAATCGTTTTTTCCACCCCGAATGGATCGGTACTGGCATCCAACCTCCTGCCCAAATACGCTGCCGCTCTTCGTCTGAGTGCCCATGGTCTTCAGGAGTGCTTCTATTCGCTGTGTGAAAAGTCGGTTCACAGTTACGAACGCCAGCTTTCTCAGGGCTTTTTTACGATTCCCGGCGGTCATCGGGTGGGCGTTGCCGGAATCTTTCATCAAACGGACAACGGACAAAACAGTTTTCAGGTTATCACCTCGCTGAATCTGCGTATTGCCCGCATGATTTTTGTCTCATTGCCGGATTCCCTGCAGGTCTGCCTTTCGGACTGTTTTCATGGTCTGATTCTGGCCGGCCCTCCCGGCAGCGGTAAAACGACGCTTCTGCGCAGCATCGTCAAAGCCATCAGCGACGGGGGGAAAAAAGTGGCAGTTATAGATGAACGTCAGGAACTTTGGCCCTGCGACCCATGGGGTCATTCCGCACAGGTTCCTTTGAATTGTGATGTTCTGTCCAATTGTCCCAAATCGTTCGGCATCGAAACTGCCGTCCGCTGCCTTGGACCACAGATTGTGGTATGTGATGAACTTGGCTCCGGCAAGGAATTTCGGCAGGTGGAACAGGGCATACGATCAGGGGTCAGCTTTATCTGTTCTGTACACGCCGCAAATGTGGACGAGTTGGAGGCGCGCCTGGAACAAAGCCGCACCCGTCTGCGCACATTTTTTTCCGCCTGCGCCTTTCTGTACGGTCCTCAGAGTGCTGGAACAATCCGGGAGACAATCGTTTTATGATCTGGGTTCTAAAGCTGTCCGGGGCCGTTCTGGTAAGTATTTCAGGCTTTTTATTCGGGGCTGAGCAGGCTGCCGGATTGCACAGACAAGCCCTCTTCTGGGCAGAGCTGGCCCGTATGCTGGCTCAGATTCAGGATGCTGTACATTACCGGGCACTGGCCACGCCCTGTTTGCTGGAGGAACTGCGGGCAGGGGATTATCCCCACCTGCTTCTGAATAACTGCACCGCACTGGAAAGCTACTGTTTCCCTGCATATATTCCGCCGGGGGAGACTGCTTCCTTTTCCTCACTTTTCATGCAGATTGGTCAGATAAGCGCCCAGGAGCTATGTGAACAGATTCCCTATTATGTGGAGCTGGCCCGTCAGAACAGCGCACGTCAGGAAAAGAAATATCAAGCAGCAGCAAGGCTCTACCCTCAAGCCGGGATCTGCACCGGCCTGATGGCTGCACTGCTGCTTTTATGAAGGAAGGTTTGGAGCGATGGACATTGATCTGGTATTTAAAATTGCCGCCATCGGTATCATTGTTGCGGTCCTGAATCAACTGCTCATCCGTTCTGGGAGGGAAGATCAGGCCATGATGACCACCCTGGCGGGGTTGATTGTTGTGCTATCCATGCTGGTGCAGCAAATCAGCGACCTGTTCGTTAACATAAAATCGCTGTTCAATCTGTAACAATGGAATATGGAAATTTTTCAAATTGCAGCTTTTGTGCTGGTGTCGGCCGTGCTGATCGGTCTGGTACGGGAGTATCTGCCTTCCTATGGAATTCTTTGCCTCCTGGGATGCTCGGTAGTGCTTTTGATTTACCTGTTGCGCCTGGCCACCCCGCTCATCGAACAGCTGCACGCTTATGCAGTCTATTGGGAGCAAAGCGGTTTTTCCACCGTAATCAAAGCTGCCGGAATTGCGCTGGCCTCTCAAACAACGCAGGACCTTTGCAAAGACGCCGGACTCAGCAGTCTTGCCGGAAAAGTGGAATTTGCCGGCCGCTGCCTGATTCTCATGTGCGCCCTGCCTCTTTTGCAAACAGCCGCCGAATCCCTGGGGTTCTTTCTTCAATGAGGCGTCTGCTGGGTTTCCTGTTACTTCTTCTGTTGCTGCCGGCTGTGGTTTCTGCAGAGAATCTCCCGGATTCCGCCCAAAAGATTCTGGATTCCCCCGGAATATCAGCTGAGCAGTTTCAGGCCATTTCAATTCCCCAATTGCTGGAACAGCTGTTGGGAACCGCAAAAGAGCAGTTTCAGCAGCCTTTCCAGCTCCTGACGGCAATTTCTGCCACGGTGCTGATTGCGGCAGCTGCATTGAGCCTTTTGCCGGGTTCTGACTGGCGAACACCGTTGGAAACAGTCTGTCTGCTGGGAATATGCGTGACAGCACTTCAGCCTGTTCTGCCGCTGCTGGAGGATCTGACCTGCCGAATTCAGGAATGCCAGACCTATCTGCTCAGCTTTGTGCCGGTTTTTTCCGGCGTAATGATCAGCTGCGGCCAGCCCACACAGGCTGCTGTTTACAGCGGCATGTTTCTGACCATGGCTGCTTTCTGTGCACAGATTATCAGCGCAGTGGCCATGCCGCTGGTTCGTGCTTTTCTTGCCTTAAATGTGGCGTGCGGCCTGTGTGATCTGGGCGGGCTCTCCGACGGATGTGCCGTTCTACATAGGGCAGTGAAATGGATTCTTGGCTTCCTTTCCATCCTGTTTGGCGGCATTTTGGGGTTGCAGAGCATTCTGGCACAAAACACCGATACCCTTGCCATGAAAACCGGACAGTTTCTCCTGAGCAGCGGTGTCCCGGTCATCGGCAGCCTTGCCTCGGATGCAATGGGCAGTGTCCTCAGTGGGCTGCGGGTACTGAAGGGTTCGCTGGGCTTTGCAGCCATTGCAATGCTTACCATCACATTTTTACCGCTTCTGCTCCGATGTTTCGGCTTCTATCTGGCCTATCTTTTGGGAGCGGCGCTGGCCAAAGCCTTTGGGCTCACCCGGGCCGGACGGGTGATGAATGGACTGGGACAGGCCATTGGGCTTTGTATCTCGTTTCTCGTGTTCTTTTTCATGCTCACGGTCCTCTCCACGGCTCTGATGATTCTGCTCGGAGGAGGCAGTTGATATGAACGAATGGGCATTTACCATTTGCATGGCCTGCGTGCTGGCCGGCGGGCTGGAGCTTTTAATGCCGCGCAGGGAATATGAAAAAAGCATAAAAATCGTTGTGGCACTGTATATTTTAGTAGCGGTTTTGCAGCCCGTTCAATCGGTAATTTCCGGCTGGAACGAGCTGTGGCCCACAAAGGAGGACGACGCAGTGGATTTTTCCGGCTATCGCGCACAGCTGGAGCAACAGGCGCTGGAAGAACAGCTGGAGCAAACCCTTTTGGCTCAGGGAATTAACGGCGAGGTTCAAGTCCTGGTGGGGCCGCCACTGACTGTAACGGTGGATTGCGATGCCCCGGAACAGGCACAGGTAATCCTGCGTCAGGCCCTGGGTGACGGGGAGCAAATCGTGATCAGGGCGGAGGACTCAGGCAATGGGACGTGATTTTTTCAAGGATCTTTTCAAATCAAAAAACTGGAATCGAAGCAGCATCCTTGTTTTTGTCGGTGCACTTGGCCTGTTTTTTCTTCTGGCCGGAAATGCCTTTTCGCCCGGCATTGAAAAAGGCACAACCAGTGAAGTTCAAAGCACGGCTGACCAGACCACATACGCAAGGGAATACGCCGACAGTCTGGAAGATACCCTTACTCAGGTGATTGGCAGCATTCAGGGTGCCGGGCAGGTAAAGGTTGCCGTTACACTGGAAGCCGGCCCACAAACAGTCTATGCACTGGACGAAACAGATCGGGGAGAGAACGGGAGCGAGATTCAGCACATCCTGTTAGAGGATTCTTCCGGGCAGAACGCACTGGTGGAAATGGTGTGGGAACCGGAAATCCGGGGTATCGCCGTCGTATGCGAGGGTGCAGCCGATATTCAGGTACAGGCGCAGATCACCGAAGCGGTTTCGGTGCTTACCGGTGTATCAAGCAACCGGATCAGCATTGCAAAAATGAACGAATCGGAGGGAACATAATGCAAGCAAAAAAACTCAACCAGAAAATGACGCTTCTCACACTGGTGGTGGCACTGGGTGTAGCCGTGTATCTGAACTGGGAGTATGCCAAAAGTACTGATCTGGTGATGGGAGATACTGTTCAGGCCAACGCAGCAGCCAGCACAGGGATCATCACCGATGAGCTGGCCGTGGAGACAGCCGCCTCCGGCCAGGAAACTGCCGATAAAAATTACGGCGAAGCACAACTGGTCAGCGTAGCTGATCCGACCGGCAGTGATTTCTTTGAACAGGCCAGACTCTCCCGTACCAAAACCCGGGACGAAGCACTGGATACCCTGCAGAAAAGCCTGAAAAACAGCGCACTTACCCAGGAGGAAAAAGACGCGCTTACACAGGAGCTCACTGCCACAATCGAGAGCATTACCAAGGAAAGTGATCTGGAAAGCCGGATCAAAGCCAAAGGTTTTGTGGACTGTGTGGCTTTTATTGATGGGGATAAGGTAAACATCACGGTTATGACCACCAGCGACGGACTGACCCAGAGTGAGGTTGCCCAGATTCGGGATATAGTGCTGAGTGAGTGTGCGGTGAGCGCGCAGAATATTACCGTGGTAGAAATAAAATGACCTTGTAGATTATGCAAAAAGATGGTATAATATCTTCAATTCAAATGCCATGAAAATAATTACCTTTGGGAGGACCGGGTATGGAAGTTTCAAATTCCAATGTTGTAAACGGCAGCTTGCAGATCTCCACGGATGTGATCGGTAAGATTGCAAAACTTGCAGCCACCGAGATCGATGGCGTGGTGGACGTTTGTGCCGGTTCCGCTGGAATGCGCAGCTTTTTGGGCAAGGTGAACCTGCAAAAGCCTGTTTCGGTGGAGCTGCTGGAGAATGTGGCCGAGATTACCGTCAGCCTGACGGTGCGCTACGGCAGCCAGATCCCGGCGGTCTGTGAAAAAGTGCAGGAGAACGTGAAATCTGCGGTTCAGAATATGACCAGCATCACGGTCGCCCGGGTAAATATTGTGGTGGTAGGCGTCCTGCAGGAGCCGGAGCTGCCTGCTGAAGAAGAATAACCAATTGGCCCTCCCGCGGTTCGCAGGGGGGCTTTGGCTGTGAGAGGATATTTTATTTTATGGAAAAACTGACACGCAGAACCGCACGCGAAAACGCATTTCTGGCCGCATTTGCGTCCACCTTCGACAATGCAATGCCGGAGGATGTGATCGCCCTGAATAACGAGCTGGGCGAAAACCGGGTGGATGAATTTGGTCGCAAGCTGATCAACGATTACTACGAGCACAGCGCTGAAATCAACGATATAATCCGCGATCATCTGAAGGGCTGGACCATTGATCGTATTCCCCGGGTAAGCCTTACTGTGCTTCGTCTGGCTCTGAGCGAAATTCTGTATGGAGACGAAAAACTGCCCAGCGTCACCATCAACGAAGCGGTGGAACTGACCAAGAAATTCGGCGGAAACGAGGATTACCAGTTTGTGAATGGCCTGCTTGGCTCTGTGGTGCGCGAACTGGGTCTGGCGGATCAGGACTCCGCTTCGGAATAATGCTCACACTGGGCATCGATACCAGCAACTATGCAACCTCTTTGGCCGTGTACGACTCTTGTGCCAAAGAGGTTGTTTGCGATAAAAAGCAGTTTTTGCCCGTCAAACAGGGGCAACTGGGGCTGCGTCAGAGCGATGCGCTGTTTCACCACACAGCGGCTCTGCCGGAGCTTTTGAGCCAGCTTGCACAGCAGGTGGATCTTAGCCGGATTCAGGCGGTGGGTGTTTCCACCCGCCCGCGCCCGGTGGACGGCTCCTACATGCCCTGTTTTCTTGCCGGACGCAGCGCAGCAGTGGCATTTGCTGCTGCCCGTGGCATTCCGCTGGTAGAATCAACTCACCAACAGGGTCACATTGCCGCGGCGCTTTTTGCCACTGGCGAAGAGAATTTGTTCGAGCGCTCCTGCTTGGTATTTCATGTATCCGGCGGAACCACTGACCTGCTTTTGTGTGAAGGCTATGGTTCAATCCGGTGCATTGGTACCAGCAGTGATCTCTACGCAGGTCAGGCAGTGGATCGGGTGGGGGTAAAACTGGGGTTTGACTTTCCGGCGGGTGCCATGGTCAGTGAATTGGCTGCACGCTGTTCGGAAACCGTTCGCCCAAAAGTCAGCGTAAAGGGGAGCAGCTGCAGCCTGTCCGGCCTGGAAAACCAGTGTAACCGGCTCCTTGAACAGGGGAAATCCGCGGAATATGTTTGCCGTTACTGCCTGAACTGTGTGGCGGAAACTGCGCTGCGCATGGTAAAAGCGGCTCTGGAAGAACATCCAGGTCTGCCCGTAGTCTTTGCGGGTGGCGTAATGAGCAGCCAGATCATTCGGGAGTATGTGACCTGGCGATTGCCCGGTGCTCATTTTGTTCCCGGAAAATTTTCCAGCGATAACGCCATCGGCGTGGCGTGTATCGCAGCACGGGAGGTAATCCATGGCTGAGATGATCACCGTTTCCGCACTGAACCGCTATGTTCGGTCGCTGCTGGACAGCGACCGTTTTTTGTCTGGCATTGCCATCAAGGGCGAAATCGCCAACTTTGTCCACCACTATAAAAGTGGGCATTTTTACTTCTCTCTGCGGGATGATTCCGCCAGTGTGAAAGCTGTCATGTTCCGGCAGGACGCCCGGCGGCTGGCGTTCACCCCTCAGGAGGGAATGCGGGTCATCGTTCGCTGCCGGGTCAGCCTGTACGAAAACACCGGTGCGTTTCAGATCTATGTTCAGGATATGTTTCCGGATGGCATTGGTGCTGCGCAGATGGCCTTTGAACAGTTAAAGGCGCGGCTGGAGCAGGAGGGGCTATTTCGCCCGGAAGCAAAACAGCCTATTCCCGCCTGTCCTCGCTGCATCGGTGTTGTGACCAGCGAAACCGGTGCTGCTCTTCAGGATATTCGCAACGTGCTCAGTCGTCGCTGGCCCTTAACCAGGCTGTTGCTGGCGCCTGTCAATGTGCAGGGGGATCAGGCTGCGGCTCAAATTGCCCGTGGTATCCAGATCCTGGATCGTTCTGGAAAGGTTGATGTGATCATTGTGGCCCGGGGCGGAGGCAGCAGGGAAGACCTGTGGGTATTTAATGACGAGGGCATCGCCCGGGCTGCCTATGGTTGCAAAACTCCGCTGATTTCTGCAGTTGGTCATGAAATTGATTTTACTATTCTTGACTTTGTTGCGGATCTTCGCGCTCCCACTCCTTCGGCCGCTGCCGAACTGGCAACACCGGATTGCCGGGAAATGATGGCCAAGCTTATGAATATTTCGGATAATATTCATAAAAATATGCAGACAAAGCTCGAAATGTGCTATAATAGATTTGATCCACTGGCAGAACGATGGGAATCCCTGACTCCTGGCTCACTGTGTTCCGCACGGGCAGCACGCCTGAATGAACAGGAGCAGTTTTTGCATGGCAAAATGGAACAGATCTATCAGGATCGTATGCTTTCCATGCAGCATGCCATACAGCTTGCCCATTCTCTGAGCCCCTACACTGTTTTAGCGCGGGGATATGCCATCCCAAGATCTGTAAAGGGAAACGCCATTACATTGAATCAGGTTACCCCCGGAGATCGGATTTTGCTGACCGGTGACAAGGTCTCCGTTGGCTGCCTTGTGGAACATGTGCACGAAATCGAGGGAGAACAGAATGAGAAAACCCAAAAGTTTTGAAGAGGGCAGCGCTGCTCTGCAGCAGGTGCTGGATCAGCTTGCTGATCCGGCCACTCCACTGGATAAAGCAATTAAGCTTTACAGTGACGCAGCCAGCTTGATTGCCTATTGCAGTGAAACTCTGGAGCAGGCCAGGTTGGAAATGGAGCGAATTGACCTGACGCTTTCGCAACGTTCCAGCGTGGCGGAAGCAGGAGAGGAGGACATCCTTGCATGACAGCCTATGAACAACAGTATGATGTTTATTTGAAGGAAATTCAGGCAGCGCTCGAAAATGCCTGCGACACATATCTGCCGGAAGATTCCCGGGTATGTCAGGCAGCACGATACAGCCTGATGGGGGGCGGCAAGCGTATCCGGGCCGTTCTGACGCTTGCCTGCTGTGACATGCTGGGCGGCGACTGGCGGGCGGCGGCTCATTTTGCCGCTGCAGTGGAGATGCTTCATTGTTTCTCTCTGATCCACGACGATTTGCCCTGTATGGATAACGATGATTTTCGCCGGGGCAAGCCCTCCTGCCACAAGGCGTTTGACGAAGCAACCGCGCTTCTTGCAGGAGACGTTCTCCTTACCGAAGCCTTTGAGGTCATCGCAAATGCCCCTCTTTCTGAACACGCCCGTATTGAAGCGGCCCGTTTGCTTGCTGTGGGTGGCGGAAGCAGAGGCATGATCTGGGGGCAGGAGCTGGATGTAACCTATGAAGGGAAACCCCTGGATGAAGCGTTGCTTCGCACCATTCATAAGAATAAGACTGGCGCACTGATCAATGCCTCGGTTCAGATGGGTGTCTGCGCTGCCGGCGGAACCCGGGAGGATGCATCGTATCTGGAGCGATATGCGTTTGATCTTGGCCTTGTTTTTCAGATTGTGGACGATGTGCTGGATGTAATCTCCACACCGGAGGAACTGGGCAAACCCATCGGCAGCGATCAGGAGAACGGTAAAGTGACCTTTGCAACCCTCTATGGTCCGCAGGGTGCGCTGGAACTTGCGCAAAAAATCAATGACGAAAGCTGTGAAGCCTTAAAAAAAGTGTATGGTGATCGTGCGGACTTTTTGATCCACCTTGCCGGGCAGCTCGTCACACGGCGCAAATAATCATACAGGAGAGGATGCAATGGACTGGCTCAAGGAAATATATTGTTGGAATTATCTGCTTTCGGTCTCGCTTACGGCCTGGCTGATTGCTCAGGTATTGAAAACGATCATCAATTTCATCTTAATGGGAAAATTCCGGGTTGAGCGCATGTGGGGCTCCGGAGGAATGCCCAGCGCACACTCTGCCACAGTATGTGCGCTGGTGATTGCTGCCGGGCGCTCCCAGGGAACGCATTCCGAAGTTTTTGCTCTTGCGGCAGTCATGGCAGTAATCGTAATGTACGACGCCATGGGCGTGCGCCGGGAGACTGGCGAACAGGCCAAGATTTTGAATCAGCTGCTGTCTGACTGGCTGGATGAGGAGGCCAAACGTACTCCTATCCTTGGCGACAAAAAGCTGAAGGAAATGGTTGGCCACACTCCCTTTGAAGTTTTTGGCGGCGCTGCCGTGGGCGTTGCCACCGGTTTGCTGATCCCAATGATGTGATTGAACCACTATCTTTTTTAGAAGGATTGTATCATGGCATATTCACTGTTGGAACGAATCAACAGCCCGCAGGATCTGAAGCAGCTTCCTGCCGGGCAGCTGGCGCCCCTGTGTGAAGAAATCCGGGCGTTTCTGATCGAAAGTGTTTCCAAAACCGGAGGACATCTTTCCTCCAATCTGGGCACCATCGAACTTACGGTGGCAATGCATCGGGCATTCACCACCCCCAGCGATAAAATCGTATTTGATGTGGGGCATCAGTGCTATACGCATAAACTGCTGACCGGTCGCCGACAGCAGTTTGATGTACTGCGTAAGCTGAACGGGCTTTCCGGTTTTCCCAGTCCCCGGGAAAGCGAGCACGATGCCTTTATCGCAGGCCATGGCAATACTGCCATTTCAGTGGCCATTGGCATGGCCCGCGCCAAAAAACTGAAAAATGAACCCGGCAAGGTCATTGCTCTGGTTGGCGACGGTGCGTTTACCGGCGGCATGGTCTATGAGGGCATGAACAACATTGATACCCTGAACAACCTGATTGTTGTTCTGAACGACAATAAAATGTCGATCTCCAAAAATGTCGGTTCTCTGTCCCGTTATCTGACCGTACTGCGTACGAATCCGGAATATAACCGTGCAAAAGCCAATACCGAAAGTATTCTGTCTGCCATTCCTCTGGTGGGTGCACCGCTGGTACGGGCATTACAGGGCGGCAAGGCGCTGCTGCGCCGCGGCCTGTATCACTCCACCATGTTTGAAGAGATGGGGTTCCAGTACCTTGGCCCGGTGGACGGTCACGATGTAATCAAACTGACTGAGCTGTTCCGGAACCTGCACCATCAAACCGCACCGGTTTTTGTCCATGCAGTCACTGTAAAGGGAAAAGGCTTTAAGCCCGCTGAGGAGAATCCCGGCGAATTCCACGGTGTTTCCTCCTTTGATCCTTCCCATGCACTGGATCCGGATGTGGCCCCCGCCGCCTCTTTCTCCACCTGTTTCGGGCAGCACCTGGAAACTCTGTCGGAAAGCCGTACCAACGTCTGTGCCATTACTGCCGCCATGAAATATGGTACCGGGTTGCAATATTTCTACCGCCATTTCCCGGAGCGTTTCTTTGATGTGGGCATGGCAGAGCAGCACGCGGTGACCTTTGCTGCCGGATTGGCCAGCCAGGGAATGCTCCCTGTTGTGGCCATCTATTCCACCTTCCTGCAGCGGGCTTATGACCAGATGATTCATGACGTATGTCTGATGGATCTGGATGTGGTGTTTGCTGTGGATCGTGCCGGCCTTGTCCCCGGTGATGGCGAAACTCATCAGGGCATTTATGATCCTGCCTTTTTCCGTCAGATCGGAATCCCGGTCTACTCTCCCTGCAACTATGCAGAGCTGACTTACTGGCTGGAACAGCTTCTGGATCAGGGACATGGACCCCGTGCCATTCGATACGCACGAGGTGGTGAACCGGAGTCGCTTTCTGCGCTGGGGTGCAGCAAACAGCCCTATGATGTATATGCTTCGGAAAGCCCGGCAAAGACCGCCATTGTTACCTATGGAACACTGACTGCCGAGGTTCTGAAAGCCGCGGAGCTGCTCCGGCAGCAGGGTGTTTCTGTGGATGTTTATAAACTCGTTCAGATTAATCCTCTGCCGGATGGCCTGTGCGAGGAACTGACCCGCTACGACCATATTCTCTTTGCGGAGGAATGCATTGAAAATGGCGGTATCGGCGGCTCACTTGGTGCAGCTTTGTCGGAGTATCGTTGGCCGGGTCATCTGACTCTGCGCGGCGTGCGCAGCGGCCGTGCCATTCCGCACGCTTCCGTAGCGGAGCTTCGGGAAGTTCTTGGGCTGGATGCTGTCAGCCTTGCAAACGCAATAGAAAGGGACTGAGCTTTGAAAATTCGATTGGATCAATACCTGTGCCAGAATGGTCTGGTACAAAGCCGGGAGCGTGCCAAGGCTTTAATCATGTCCGGCATCGTATTTGTAAACGAACAGAAAGCCGACAAGGCCGGTGAAATGATTTCTCCGGACGCAAAAGTGGAGGTTCGCGGTCATGATATCGGTTATGTGAGCCGTGGTGGGCTGAAGCTGGAAAAAGCCATGCGCGCTTTTCCGCTTACTCCCAACGGGAAGGTTTGCATGGATATTGGTGCATCTACGGGAGGATTCACCGATTGCATGCTGCAAAACGGCGCCCGGAAGGTGTATGCGGTGGACGTGGGTTACGGTCAGCTGGCATGGAAACTGCGCACGGATGAACGGGTCGTCAACATGGAACGCACAAACATCCGGAATGTTACTCTGGATATGCTTGAAGAGCCGGTTGAATTTTTCAGCGTGGATGTATCGTTTATTTCCTTAAAGCATATTTTCCCCGTGGCTCAGGCAGTTACCGCCGATCAGGCTACCGGTGTCTGCCTGGTTAAGCCTCAGTTCGAGGCAGGCAGAGAAAAGGTTGGCAAAAAAGGCGTTGTTCGTGAGCCTGAAACCCATAAGGAAGTAATCCTGCAGGCTGCAGGCTATGCAGCATCCAACGGCTTTTCCGTGCTGGGGCTGGATTATTCCCCAATTAAAGGGCCGGAAGGGAACATTGAGTTCCTGCTGTTTGTGGAAAAAGCAAAGGATGAGCCTGTATTGTTGCAGGAGGAACTGGCCGATCAGGTGGTAAGCGCCGCACACGGAGCGCTGGATTTGTAATTTCCCCATAAAGTCTGCGAAAGGAACGATCCGCATGACTGTTTTTATTATTCCCAATACCACAAAACCCCGTGCTCGAACGGTAACTGCACAAGCGGTGCGGATTCTGCGAAGCGCCGGTGCCAACGTAATTCTGGCAATTGGTTCCGATGTGGAAACTCTTCCCGGCGTGCGTTATCTGCCCAAAGATCAGGCTTTCACAGACTGTGATGTTGTAATCACCATCGGCGGCGACGGAACCATTCTGCACACGGCAAAGGATTGCCTGGAATACGACAAACCGATTCTGGGAATCAATCTGGGTCGGATGGGATTCCTTGCTACCTGTGAAGTCAATGAAATGCAGGCAAAACTCACCCGTCTTGCCAAGGGGCAGTTTCAGTGTGACAAACGGATGCTCCTGAACGCAATTGTGGACGATGATGTTTCGAATGCACAAACCGCATTGAACGATGTGGTGATCTATAAAGGTCACCGGCTTCAAACCATTGATTTTAATATTTACTGCGACGCCATTCTGGTTAATCACTGCTCCGGAGACGGCGTAATCATTTCCACTCCCACCGGCTCAACGGCATATTCGCTTTCTGCCGGGGGACCGATTTTAGATGCGCACATTGAGGGGATTGTGGTCAGCATGATCTGTGCCCACAGCCTGCATCAGCCATCCATGGTATTCGCGGCCGACCGATGCATCCGTATCGAAGTGAATGCAAAGGGAAGAAACGAGATTTTTATCAGTACCGACGGAGAAGAAGAACGCTCTCTGCGGGACGGAGGGCATGTGGAAGTAGAGCTCTCCCGTCAAAGTATCCGCCTGGTTACCTTTAGCCTGGCTGATCAGTTTGACGCCATCGACAGAAAATTACGAGGGAGGTAACGCCGGTGAAAGGTGAACGCCATAACAAAATTCTTGAATTGATCCAACAGCACGCAATCGACCGGCAGGAGGATCTTCTGCGCTATCTGAAGGAGGCCGGATTCCAGGTTACGCAGGCCACTGTATCCCGGGATATCCGGGAGCTTCACCTGGTTAAGGTCGCTGCTGGCGGCGGCCAGTATCGTTATGTGTCTGCAGCCGCAGCCAGCAGCCAACAGCTGCATTCGCCTGGCCGGTTCGAAATGATCTTCCGGGAATCGGTGTTAAAAATCGATTATGCCGGCCATACGGTTCTGGTCAAATGCTTCTCCGGCATGGCCAATGCCGCTTGCGAACTGTTCGACTCCATGAAATGGGAGGAAGAGGTCGTCGGCACTCTTTCCGGTGACGACACTTTCCTGATTCTGCTGCGCACTGAAGCGGATGCGCAGCATTTGTGTCAGACCCTGAGCCAGTATGTGGCCAAGCGCTGAGCCGGGCACCATCACAGGAAGGATTGATCGGGTTTCATGTTAACCTCATTACGAATTGAAAATGTGGCCGTGATCGAAAAGGTACAGGTACAGTTTACTGCCGGTCTGAACGTTCTGACCGGTGAGACCGGCGCGGGTAAGTCGATTCTGATCGACTCCATCAGTGCTATTCTGGGCAACCGGATCAGCCGTGACCTGGTGCGTACCGGTGCACCGAAAGCCTGTATCTGGGCAACCTTCGACCAATTGCCCAAACAGGTAAAAATGCAGCTGGAACAGGCCGGTTACGACGCTGGCGAAGAGCTTTTGATTTACCGTGAAATCACCGCCGAGGGCAAAAGTCATTGCCGTATCAACGGAATGCCTGCCACTGTATCCGTCCTGCGGGATATCACCGCCGGATTGATCAACATTCATGGCCAGCACGACAGTCAGGGTCTGACCGACCCTGCAAAGCATCTGGGAATTCTGGACGCCTTTGCGCAGAACCAAAACGAGTTCAACGCCTATCGGAAGGTGTACAAGGAGCTCATTGCGGTGAAGCGACAGGCCGATGCCCTCCAGCTGGACGAGGCTGAAAAGCAACGGAAGATGGAGCTTCTTCGGTTTCAATTGAATGAAATCGAGGACGCCTCTCTTCAGATCGGTGAGGAAGAACGGCTGGTTGCCCGCCGGCAGATTATTTCCCATGCTCAGACAATTCTGGAACAGATTGCATCGGCTCACGGGGCCCTTTCTGGCGGTGATGAATTCTCTGGTGCTGCAGATCTTCTGGGCGGTGCAAACGGCGCATTGGAACAGGCTGCCGTACTGGATGAATCCCTCCAACCCTTGCAGGAACGGCTGGCTGATCTTTATTACAACGCCCGGGAGCTGGCTGTAGATCTGGCCTCCCGGCTGGACGATTATGGTTTTGATCCCGCCGAACTGGACCAGCTGGAACAACGGTTGGACATCATCTACCGGCTGAAAAACAAGTACGGCGCAGATTCGGTGGAAGAACTGCTCAAGATGGCAGAGAAATCCCGGGAAGAGCTGGAGCATATTGAGAGGGCAGACGAAACCCTGGAACAGCTGAATAAGCAGAAGCAGGCTCTTTATAAAGAAGCCAAAATTCTGGCCGAAAAGCTTACCCAGACCCGGTTGACTGCTTTTGAGCGAATGGAGCAGCAGCTGGTGGAAGCATGCACCTTCCTGAACATGCCGGGCACCCGTTTTGTACTTCAACACAGTCGTGGACCGCTTGCTGGTTCCGGCCAGGATACCGTGGAATTTTATATTTCCACCAACCTGGGCGAAGCGCCGAAGCCTTTGGCAAAAATCGCATCCGGCGGTGAGCTTTCCCGCATCATGCTGGCGCTGAAGAGTGCACTGGCGGAAAAGGACGCCATCCCCACCGTTATTTACGACGAAATCGACACCGGTGTTTCCGGCCTTGCCGCCGGGCGAATTGGCGAAAAACTTCGTCAGACTTCCAAGGGGCGTCAGGTGCTCTGCATTACCCATACTGCACAAATTGCAGCTCTGGCAACCAGCCATCTGCTCATTCAGAAAAATGTGGAGGGGCAGCGCACCTTTACCCAGATTCATCCGCTGGATCAGGCCGGCCGTGTGCAGGAACTGGCACGCATTATTTCCGGCGACCATATCACCGATCTGAGTCTGGCAAATGCCCGTGAGATGCTGTCGCTGTAACCCTTGACAACACAAATGGTTTGCGCTATACTGCTTAATATCAAATGCAACGACGGGAACAAGTAATCGGTTCATGTGCGGCGCAGAGAAGCCCTGGTTTGGTGAAAAGGGTAACGCAGTGGATTGACGAATACCTCCCTGAGCAGCAGGCTGAACGCCCTGAGGCAATTAGGCTGTGCCGTGTGCGCCCGTTACCGCGCAGGAGTGTAGATTTCAGCACTCCGCAAGGCCCGTTCTCGCGAGAAGCGGGCGAACAGAGGTGGTACCGCGAATTTTCGCCCTCTGCCAAATTCAAGTTTGGCAGAGGGCTTTTTCTATGCCTTTTGCCGCAAAACACAGGAGGAGAACACGCAATGACTTTGTACGATGAACTGGTTGCCCGTGGCCTGGTTGCCCAGGTAACCGACGAGGAAGAGATCAAGGATCTGATCAACAATGGCAAGGCCACTTTTTACATCGGCTTTGACCCCACCGCCGATTCTCTGCATGTTGGTCACTTCATGGCCCTGAATCTGATGCGCCGGATGCAGCGCGCCGGCAACCGCCCCATTGCTCTGATCGGCGGCGGCACTGCCATGGTTGGCGACCCTTCCGGCCGCACCGACATGCGCAGCATGATGACCACCGAAACCATTCAGCATAACTGTGAGTGCTTCAAAAAGCAGATGAGCAAGTTCATCGACTTCTCGGACGGCAAGGCTCTGATGCTGAACAACGCTGACTGGCTGATGAAGCTGAACTACATTGAGCTGCTGCGCGAAGTGGGCCCCTGCTTCTCCGTCAACAACATGCTGCGTGCAGAATGCTACAAGCAGCGCATGGAAAAGGGTCTGTCCTTCCTGGAATTCAACTACATGATCATGCAGTCCTACGACTTCTACCACATGTTCCAGGAACTGGGCTGTAATCTGCAGTGCGGTGGTGATGACCAGTGGTCCAACATGCTGGGCGGCACTGAGCTGATTCGCCGTAAGCTGGGTAAGGATGCCTACGCCATGACCATCACTCTGCTGCTCACCTCTGAGGGCAAGAAGATGGGCAAAACCCAGAAGGGCGCTGTTTGGCTGGATCCCGAAAAGACCAGCCCCTACGAGTTCTACCAGTACTGGCGCAATGTGGACGACGCCGATGTACTCAAGTGCCTGCGTATGCTGACCGACGTGCCTCTGGAAGAGATCGATGCCATGGCTGATTGGGAAGGCAGCCAGCTGAACAAGGCGAAGGAGCTGCTTGCCTTTGAGCTGACCAAGCTGGTTCACAGCGAGGAAGAAGCTGCCAAGGCACAGGAGACCGCCCGCGGTCTGTTCAGCGGCGCTGCTGACATGGCCAACATGCCCAGCACCACTCTGACCGCTGACCAGCTGCAGGACGGCCGCATTGGCATTCTGGATCTGATGATGGCTGCCAAGCTGGTTCCCAGCAAGCGCGAAGCCCGTCAGCTGATCCAGCAGGGCGGTATTCTGCTGGACGGCGAAAAGGTCACCGATCCCACCATGCCCATCACCGCCGAGCAGCTCGCAAACGGCGTTGTGATCAAGAAAGGCAAAAAGACCTACCATAAGGTTCAGCTGTGAGCCTGACGCCACTTTTATAAAATAATACCCCCGCCAAAACGACTCATCGTTTCGGCGGGGGTATTTGATTATACAGTTTCTTTCGGCAAAGCCAGAAATTCCGGATCCACATTTTCCTGAAGCATCGATGTGATGTAGCTCAGGCTAAATCCCGGAAAATTACCGCGTACTCCGTGGGCGGCAGCCAACTCATCGGAGTAATCTTTCAGAAGATATATGCGGATGTTGGCATAATTCGCATCGTAGTGATTGACCGTTGGGTAGAACAGGGGATCACGAATTACAGTGCTGCTGGTGCCATCCGGCTGAGTTGTTTTTTCGATGGTAAAAGTAAGGATCATTCCGATCATTGTATCCGCTGTAGACTGTGCATTCAAAAAATTCCCCAGGGAATAGGCAACGAACGCCTGTCGTCCGTCTGCTGCTGTAAGCCACTGGGCGGTCTGTACCACATGAGGGTGCGTACCGATGATTACATCTGCACCCCAGTCAGCCATTTTCTGGGCCAGATTGCGCTGTGCCTGTGTCACGGAATGGCTTCCTTCCACACCCCAGTGCACACTTACCACCACCAGATCTGCATCGCTGCGCGCCTGCTCCAGCATCTGCTGCATCACATCCAGTTCACTGGTATAGATCACATGCGACGGTGCATCAGAAGGTGTTTTGATTCCATTGGTGTGCTCGGTAAACCCCAAATAAGCGATTCGCACTCCGTTCACTGTCTGAATCACAGGAGAAGTGGAATCTTCTGTATACAGACCGGCAGTAATCACATCCTCCGGCATAGAGGACCAGAAATCCATGGTAGCCTGTAACCCCTGTGTTCCTTTATCGTAGGTGTGGTTATTGGAAAGATTGAACGCACGGAAGCCCAGCTTATACAACTGACGCCCCATATCGCCGGGCGTGGAAAAGCACGGATAGGTACTGGGCTCCAGCGTATCACTTACAAGCGTTTCCTGATTAATCCAGTTGATGTCGAAATCACTATAAAACTGCCGCACCTGGTCATAACAGTAGGAAAAATCGTACCCGCCAGTCCCATTTTGCTCTGCCCGCCGTTTTGCCTGTTCATAGATTCCGTTATGAATCAGATTATCTCCTGTGGCAGAAAATCGAAGTGTCGTAATCTGCGGTCCCGTAGTGGGGGAGGGAAGGGTTTCCTCTTCCGGTTCCGCCTTCTGCTCCGATGTGGACTGTGCAAAAACAGGGCTCGTTTCTGTGCTGTCCCGAAAGAAACAAACCGCACAAACGATCAGGCAGCATACAGAAAATGCCATCAGGGCAGCAGCAATCGTTCGTTTCATAATAACCTCACAGCAGAGACCGCATCAGATCCTTCATGTTGTAGAGACCTTTTTCATACCCTGTCAGGAAGATGGCTGCATTAATTGCGCCGTTGGCGAATACCGCACGGGATCCCGCACTGTGAGAAAGGGTAATCACTTCGTCCGGACCGCAGAACAGAACATCATGATCGCCCACAATGCTGCCACCGCGAATTGCATGCAGCCCCAACTCATGAGGGTCCCGCTTCTGCCGTACAGAATGACGATCATAAACATAATGATACCGGTTTCCCGTGGCCTCATTGATCTCATCGGCCAGAAGCAGGGCAGTCCCGCTGGGTGCATCCACCTTATTGTGATGATGCTTTTCAATGATTTCAATGTCGTAGTCCATTCCCAGAACCTGCGCTGCCTTCTGCGCCAGCTCTGCCAGCAGGTTGATTCCCATAGACATATTGGCACTCTTGAAAACCGGAGCTTTTTCCGCCGTCTGGTGAATCAGTTGTTCACATTCTTCATCCAACCCGGTCGTGCATACCACGCAGGCAGTACCAGTGCTCTGGCAATAGCGCAGCATAGATTTCGTAGCCTCAGGGGTAGAGAAGTCGATGATCACATCCGCTTTTGCATTCAGCTCTTCCAGACTGGCCGCCACAGGAATCGGCCCACTCTGCGCAGACACATCCACACCACCCACAATGCGGCAATCCTCCCGCTGTGTAATCAGCTCACACAGCACCTTTCCCATCCGTCCATTGATGCCCTGAATGATAATATCCGTCATTTTTCGTACTCCCCTTTGTAAAAAAGCCCGACGCTGACGCGCAGGTGCGGCAAACAGCTCACGCCGTTGCTTCTGCGGCCAGCCGCCGGGCAGAAATTTTATCCGTCGTTTTTTATTCCAGCAAGATCAGAGCAGACCTGCATTTCGCAGCGCTGTTTCAATCCGTGCCTGATTTGCTTCACTGGGCTCAACCAGCGGCAATCTGCACTCGCCGGCGTCCCAACCCAGCATATTCATCGCAGCCTTTACAGGAACCGGATTCACATCACAGAACATTGCACCACACAGCTCACTGAGCTCCAGCTGCATTGCTGCACTTTCTTTGGTTTTACCATCGAACCACAGCTGACACATCTGGTGCATCTGCGCGGGGGCCACATTGCCCACCACCGAAATCACACCTTTGCCGCCAACCGAAAGCAGGGGAACCACCTGATCGTCGTTGCCGGAATAAAGCGGCAGCTCATCCCCGCACAGGGCAGCAATTCGAACCACCTGAGAGATGTTTCCGCTGGCCTCTTTGAGCCCTCGGATCATGGGATGGCGGGAAAGCTCCAGCGCCGTCTCCGGCTGAATATTTACTCCGGTGCGGGAAGGCACATTGTAGATGATAGCCGGCAGATTTGTGGAATCCGCAATGGTGAAAAAGCTCTTTACGAGTCCGGCCTGACTGGTTTTGTTGTAATAGGGGGTGACCAGCAACAGTGCATCCGCACCCAGGGCAGCAGCTTCCTTGGACATCATCACCGCATGGGCAGTGTTGTTGGATCCGGTTCCGGCGATTACCGGTACACGTCCCTGTACCGCTTCCACAACACAACGGATACACTCCAGATGCTCATCATCCTCCAGCGTTGCAGATTCACCTGTGGTTCCACACACGACCAGCGCGTCCGTGCCGCTTTCCACCTGAAATTCCGCCATCTTCTTCAATTCCGCAAAATTTACAGAGCCATCATCGCACATAGGGGTGATCATGGCAACTGCACTTCCGGTGAAAATAAGCTCTTTCATCGCTGTCATCTCCTTTGGTTCAAATCAATCCGGTGGTTCAAATCAGTCCAGGTAGCCCTTCGCTGCCAGCAGCTCTGCCAGCAGTACGCCGCCACCGGCAGCGCCACGCAGGGTGTTGTGGGAAAGGCAGACAAACTTGTAATCGTATTGGGTGTCTTCACGCAGACGACCGATGGATACCGCCATGCCGTTCTCCAGATTACGATCCAGCTTGGTCTGCGGACGGTCATTTTCTTCGAAATAGTGCAGGAACTGCTTGGGTGCGCTGGGGAGCTGCAGACGCTGAGCTTCGCCCTGGAATGCAGCCCACCGTTCCAGAATCTGCTCCTTGGTGGGTTTCTTCTCAAAACTCATGAATACTGCAGCCATGTGTCCGTCAGACACAGGAATGCGCAGGCATTGCGCGGTAATGGCAGGGGAGGCAGCTTTTACGATGTGATCGCCCTCGATATGGCCCCACAGCTTCAGCGGCTCCTGCTCGCTCTTTTCCTCCTCACCGCCGATGTAGGGGATACAGTTATCCACCATTTCCGGCCAGGTTTCAAAGGTCTTGCCCGCACCGGAAATCGCCTGATAGGTGCAAACCAGCACGTTCTTGAGCCCAAACTCCTCACGCAGGGGATGGAGTGCAGGAACATAGCTCTGCAGAGAGCAGTTGGATTTCACGGCAATGAATCCGCGGGTAGTTCCCAAACGGCGGCGCTGCGCTTCAATGATCTGCGCATGATCCGCATTGATTTCCGGCACGATCATGGGAACATCATCGGTAAAGCGGTTGGCACTGTTGTTGGAGATCACCGGACACTCCGCCTTGGCGTAAGCCTCTTCCAGAGCCTTGATCTCATCCTTTTTCATGTCCACTGCGCAGAATACGAAATCTACCTTTTGGGCAACTTCTTCCACATGGGAAGCATCCATCACAATCAGCTTTGCAGCATCCTGCGGCATGGGCGTGGGCATCGCCCACCGGGCTCCAACCGCTTCCGCATAGGTTTTTCCCGCAGAGCGGGGAGAAGCAGCCACAACCACCAGCTCAAACCAAGGATGATTTTCCAATAAGGAAACAAATCGCTGGCCGACCATTCCGGTAGCGCCTACTACACCAACTTGATACTTTTTCATTGCTTACATCATCCTTTCCGTTTCCCTCCCGGCATTTTCATGTTTATGCCGGCCCCCTGTGGGGATATATCCGGGCAATATCGCCAGATATAAAAAAAACCGGCTTGAAAACCGGCAACGTATGCAATATAATAAATTAGATTGCATAACACATGCACAGCGGTTCTGTGCTTTGTTTTAAATATAGCATTGCCGGCAGGTAATGTCAATGTAAGGAGATGCATTATTTCTATGCTGAAAAAAGATTTCTGGTTCGACCTGCCGCAGGAACTGATTGCGCAGGAACCCTGCAGCCCCCGCGATGCCGCACGGCTGATGTGCCTCGATCGTTCCAACGATCAGATCCAGCACCGTGTTTTCCGGGATCTGGTGGATCTGCTTGAGCCCGGCGACCTGCTGGTAGTGAACAATTCCAAGGTTCTGCCCGCCCGACTGATCGGACAGAAGGAACATACCGGTGCTGTGTGTGAATTGCTTTTACTGCATCAGGAAAGCAATGACGTTTGGGAGTGCCTGGCACGCCCCGGCAAACGGTTGAAGCCCGGTATGCGCATTCTGTTTGGCGATGGTTCACTGATTGCGACCATTCAGGAAACCAAAGAGGACGGCAACAAGCTGGTGTCCTTCGAGTACAACACCCAGACCCTTTATGAAAAGCTGGACGAGTTCGGCAAGATGCCGCTTCCTCCCTATATCACCAAACAGCTGGAGGATCAGAGTCAGTATCAGACCGTGTACGCTAAGGAGTTGGGCAGTGCAGCTGCTCCCACTGCCGGCCTGCACTTTACTCCGGAACTGATGCAGCGCCTGCAGGACAAGGGCATCAAAATCACTGAGGTTACCCTGCATGTCGGTCTTGGCACCTTCCGCCCGGTGAAGGAAGATGAAATCGAAGATCATCTGATGCACTCGGAATGGTACAGCGTAAGCGAGGAAACCGCCCGGCTGATCAACGAGACCAAGGAAGCAGGTCATCGGGTTATTGCCGTTGGTACCACCAGCTGCCGTACACTGGAATCGGTGGCTGCCAAATACGGTAAAATCCAGGCCTGCAGCGGCGATACCAGCATCTTTTTGTATCCCGGCTGCAAATTCCTGTGTCTGGATGGCCTGATCACCAATTTCCATCTGCCGGAAAGCACCCTGATCATGCTGGTCAGCGCCTTCTACGGGTACGAAAAAACCATGGCAGCTTACAAAACCGCCGTGGAACAGCGTTACCGCTTTTTCAGCTTTGGCGATGCCATGCTGATTCTTTGATTGTATAGTATACTCAGAAAGGAGCTCGGTTTATGCCCTATCGCTTGCTGAAAACCGAACACAACGCCCGGCGGGGCGAATTTGAAACCGTTCACGGCACCGTTCAGACCCCTGCGTTCATGAATGTGGCCACAGCGGCCGCCATCAAAGGTGGTCTGAGCGCGTTCGATTTGAAAGACATTCATTGCCAGGTTATGCTGTGCAATACCTACCATCTGCACCTGCGTCCCGGTGACAAGCTGGTAGCTGAAATGGGCGGTCTGCACAAGTTTACCCGCTGGGAAGGCCCGATTCTCACCGACAGTGGCGGATTCCAGGTGTTCAGCCTCTCCAAGCTGCGCAAAATCACTGAGGAAGGCGTTACCTTCAACTCTCATCTGGATGGTCATAAGATCTTCATGGGACCGGAAGAAAGCATGCAGATCCAGGCCAATCTTGGTTCCACCATCGCAATGGCCTTTGACGAATGCGTGGAAAACCCGGCGGAGTACAAATACTCCAAGGCCAGTTGCGACCGAACCGTGCGCTGGCTCAAGCGCTGCAAGGCGGAAATGGAACGCCTGAAGCGGGAAGGCCTTGCCGTTAATCCTGATCAGATGCTGTTCGGTATCAACCAGGGCTGCACCTATGAGGATCTGCGTGTGGAGCACATGAAACAGATTGCAGAACTGGATCTGGATGGCTATGCCATTGGTGGCCTTGCAGTGGGCGAGCCGGCAGAGGATATGTATCGGATCATCTCTGCAGTAGAGCCCCATATGCCCAAGGACAAGATTCGTTACCTGATGGGTGTTGGCACTCCCGGCAACATTATCGAAGCCGTTTCCCGTGGTGTTGATCTGTTTGACTGCGTCATGCCCAGCCGCAACGCCCGCCACGGCCATCTGAATACCTGGAGCGGTATCATCAATATCAAGAACCTGAAATACCAGAAGGACGAAGGCCCCATCGATCCGGAATGCGATTGCCCTGTGTGCCGCAATTTCAGCCGTGCATATCTGCGCCATCTCTTCAAGGCGGATGAGATGCTGGGCATGCGTCTCGGCGTAATGCACAATCTGTACTTCTACAACCGCCTGATGGAACGCATTCGGCAGGCTTTGGACGATGGCAACTTCCAGGAATTCCACGACCGTTATGTAACGCTGCTGGATACCCGTATTTGATCAAAACTTCAGATGTGCGCTCTTGCATATCCGGCAACAATCCGCTATAATAAATTTATTCGATCGAATTCGAGAGGAGTTTACAACACATGGCACTGAATCTTTTGAGCACTTCCACCGACGCACTTTCTTTTTATAGCCCCTTTATCATGATCCTGGTCATGGTGCTGTTCATGTGGCTGTTCATTTACCGGCCCCAGAAGAAGCAGCAGCAGAAGGAAACCGAGATGCGCAACTCGCTGGAAATTGGCGACGAAGTAACCACCATTGGCGGTATCGTTGGTCGCGTAGTGGCCATCAAAGAGGACACCTTCGTTCTGGAGACCGGCAGCGACCGCACCAAGATCCGTTTCCGTCGTGCGGCAATCCAGTCCATCGAGAAGCTGAACATGGAAGGCGCTCAGACCTCTTCCAAATAAGTAAGCATATCAAAACACCCTCTGCATAGATATGATGCAGGGGGTGTTTTTGTATGCAAAAACGAACGTCATCGGAGCATTCCGGGAAGCAATTATTATTCTCCATTCTTTTTGCTGCAGGAGCCGGGGGAATCATCTGTACAGCTATGCTGTGTATGCTCGCCAAATTGATTGTTTCTGCACATCCATCCGCCTGGTGGGCAATTCCCATGTCTGCCGGTGCTGTCATGGCAGGGTGCCTTGTCAGCGGCTATATCTTAGCCCGGCGGATCGGGCAGAACGGCCTGTTTTGTGGGCTGTGCTGCGGACTGTTTTTCTTTTTGATTTTTCTTCTTGCTGCAATGCTGAGCGGAAGCTATGAGTATACTGCGTTTGCTGCTATCAAATGCGTATGTTACGGGTTGGCCGGCGCATTGGGCGGGTATATCGGCCTGCTTTCCAGCGAGCGGGCAAAACGAAATATGCGTGTTTCACGCTGATAAAAAGAGCCAGGGCAAAAGCTCTGGTTCTTTTTATTGGATTATCTGAATAGAATAAAACAAAAGAAACAACAAAGAGGGACAAGTTTATGTGGACGTATCGAAATGAATCGGCATCCAAATCCATGGATCAGAACCCGCACTTTACCTTCAGCACCAATCCATCTGCACACCCATCTTCAAAATCATCGCCTTCAGAAAACGCTTTTCCGCCCAGCTTCCACAGTCCGGTAACAGCAGTAGGAAAAGCTTCACCTTCTCAACGTACGATTCGTCCCAAAAAACAGTTTGGGACCTTTGTACTTGGGGCATCGCTTTATCTGACCGGCATACTTTTAGGGGCTGTCTGGCGACCTGCCATAAAGGGCTGGCTGTGGGAATATGCTCAGTATTATGTAAATCTGCAAATCACACGACACCTGGAGCACCAGCTTTCTCAGATCTTTTGCGCGCAATTCCTGGCATTGCTTACACAGCTGATACTGACCGCTCTGGCTGGCTTCTGCGTTTTTGGTATTGCACTGCTGCCCGCACTCATTCTGTTGAAGGGAATTGGCGTCGGATTTTTTACCGCCTGTCTGTATCTGGAATATGGGCTTGCAAGGGGGGCCGGCATGGCACTGCTGCTTTTCTTTTTTCCACAACTTCTGGGACTGTTTCTAATGCTCAGTCAAAGCGTTGCCGCGTGGCGCCTTTCTCGTGAGCTTTTGGCCGTATGTATCCACAATCGAGGCACACGACCCTTGATAGAAAGCAAACGCGTTTTAAGCAGACTACTGCTTTGCTGTTGCGCTGCTTTGCTGCCCTGTATTCTTTCCTGTATATGCTCCGTCCTTTTTGCAGGATTATTTCCGGCTTGACAGTTCATCCTCCAAATCTTCGAACAGCTCCGGCACTTCCGGCGCTTCCGCCTCCATCTCAAAATCTTCCTGCGGCATGGGCACATCCCTTTTCTGGGTAAATTCCACACGGGACAGGGGAGTCGAACTGGCCGCTGTGCGCAGCTTTTCCGTGTTGATGTGTGTGTAGATCTCGGTGGTGGAAACATGCTCGTGGCCCAGAATCTCCTTCAGCTCCAGCATATCCACATTACCGTGACGGTACATCAATGTGGCAGCGGTATGACGCAGCTTATGGGGAGAATACCCTTTCCCGGAAAGGCCCGCCAGCTTCAGGCAACGCTCTACAATCTGTTCCACACGCCGTGCACCGATGCGTTTTCCAGTTCTGCGAGATACAAAAAGTGCATCCTTATCCTGCAAATTCATTAATTTTGCCCGGGCTTCACAATACCGCTCCAGTGCATGGATACAGGCCTGATTCAGGTATACCAGCCGCTCTTTATTGCCTTTGCCGACAATTCGGATCGTATCTTCCTTGAAGTCCGTCATATTGATGCCTACAAGCTCAACCAGACGCATCCCGCAATTCAGAAAAAGTGTGATGATACAGTAATCTCGTTCATAAAAGTCACTTTGTATATTTTTTAACAATTCCATACTTTCTTCCAGCGACAAATACTTGGGTAAAGCCCGTTTGGTCGTAGGAACAGATACATCCTTCGCCGGATCATTGCTCAACCGGTTTGCTTTAACCGTAAGGAACCGGTACAGGCTTTTTACGGCACTGAGCTTACGCGCACGGGCTGCAGGCTCGTTAAGCCGTTCATTTTTCAGAAAATACAGATATTCATAAATATCACTCGTAGTAATCGAACCAATAAATTCCAGATCCAGCCCGGAAGTATTGATCTCGTCAAAAGCGGTATCTGGGGCCAATCCACGATATTGAACCATAAAGCGAAAGAACGTACGCAGGTCAATATAGTAACCGTTAACTGTGCGTGGCGAGCGGTTCAGAATTGCGCCCAGATAATTCAAAAAATCCCGAACATCCCGCGGAATATCATCATACGGTGCATGACGATTCGGATGAAGTGGATTGATGTAAGTGCTCATAAGATAATCACATCCCAAAGTAAACTGACCATATTATTATAACAGAAACATTTGAATTTGTTTTTTATAAAATCAATGATTTTTGTACTCAATCAGTCTGATGAGCTGTACGAACCAACTTGAATACCGACAGCTCAGAAAGGCCATATCAGAAGAAACCTCTGTTTTTCGCTCCCCTCTATTTCGCTAAATTTGCATTTAGCGAAATACTATGTGAGCCAAAAATATGGGCCCCTGCCCCATACCTTCTTTTTATTCCTCACTTCATACCGAGGTTTTGCCTTTTCAAATTTCTCATCTGATTTTTTAACGCAGCGGCGCTGGTACTACAACTTCTGCATTCCAGCGCCGCTGGGCATTTTTGTTGTTACTTAATGGCTTGAATGGCATCTCGAATATACGAAACACCGATCAGCTCCATATCCGAAAATTCGCTGGGTTCCAGCTGCTTCAAGCTATGCTTCGGCACAATGGCTTTCGTGAAGCCGATTCGCTGCGCTTCCCGCAGCCGGTTTTCCAAGAATGTCACATTACGGATTTCGCCAGCCAGACCCACTTCTCCAATGGCGATGGTCTTGTCTCCAATGGGTTTATCCATCAGTGCTGAAGCCATCGCTAGGCAGACCGCCAAATCACAGGCCGTTTCATTCAAATCCAATCCGCCCACAATATTGATGTAGACGTCCAGATTTGCAAAGAAGTAGCCTGCCCGCTTTTCCAGCACCGCAAGCAACAGATTGGTCCGATTGAAGTCAAACCCGCTGGCAGCACGACGCGGCGTACCAAAGCCGCTCTTCGTCACAAGGGCCTGTACCTCACTCAGAATGGGTCTGGTGCCTTCCATGGTACATGCAACACAGTTTCCGCTGATGCCCAACGGGCGGCCATCCAGAAGCAGCTGAGAGGGGTTCTCGATCTCAGTCAGGCCGGTTCCGGTCATATCAAACATGCCGATCTCATTGGTGGAACCATAGCGGTTTTTTACACCCCGCAAAATCCGATACGGCAGTGTCTTGTCACCCTCAAAATACAGTACAGTGTCCACAATGTGTTCCATTACTTTGGGGCCGGCAATTGCGCCATCCTTGTTTACGTGACCCACAATGAAGGTCGGGATCTCACAGCTCTTTGCCACAGCCAGCAATCTGGCGGAACATTCCTTCACCTGGGATACACTGCCTGTCGACGAAGAAACGTCCGAGCAGTGCATCGTCTGGATAGAGTCGATCACAACCAGATCCGGTCGCATCTGTTCGATCAAACCGCAAATCTCGTCGATCTCAGTTTCTGCCACCAGACTGATGTTTTCCTGGGCTACCCGAAGCCGGTTTGCACGCAGCTTGATCTGACGGGTGGATTCCTCACCGGTCACATACAAAACATGGTGGCTGCCGGAAATTGCGCCACACAACTGCAAAAGCAGTGTGGATTTACCCGCGCCGGGTTCACCGCCCAACAGTACAACACTGCCCAGCACGATACCGCCGCCCAAAACCCGATCCAGCTCATGGATACCGGTTACAATACGGCTTTTTTCCTCATCAGTGCTGATATCCGCCAGTCGATCTGCCTTAAGGGAGGTTTGCCCCTGCACACGGCCGGTTGCCGCGCTGGCGCTTCGTTTTGCTGCTGTAGATTTGCTTTCTACCATGACCACATCCTCGGTCATGGTATTCCATTCTCCGCAGGAGGGGCAGCGGCCCATCCAGCGGGGACTGGTTTCCCCACAATTGGAGCACACATAAATGGATTTCAGTTTTCCATCCTTCATTCGCCGGTATTCCCTCTCTGCTTAATATCCGAATACGCCTTCCAGGGATTCATCCTGATCGATCCACTCCTGCACCTCGATCACGCGATACTCATCCTTGCTGTCCCGGATATATACCCGCTCAATGCCTGCATTAATGATCATTCGTTTACACATGGAGCAGCTGTTGGCATTCTGTACATAGTCTTTGGTGGCCATATCAATGCCCACCAGATACAGTTGACTGCCCAGCATCTTATCACGGGGTGCGCTGATGATTGCATTGGCTTCCGCATGAACACTGCGACAAATCTCGTATCGTTCGCCGCGGGGAATCTGCAGCTTCTGGCGAATACACACATTCAAGTCCGTACAGTTTTTTCTTCCTCGTGGTGCTCCCACATAGCCCGTAGAGATTACCTCATCGTTTTTCACGATTACCGCGCCGTAATTTCGGCGCAGGCAGGTTCCCCGCTGCAGAACGATCTCTGCAAGATCCAGATAGTAGTTAATTTTATCGCGGCGCTCCATATTGGCAACCCCTCCCTGATCTTTTTCTAGTGGTATTATAGCATAGCTATTTGTTAAAAGCACAGATGTACTAACAAAAAATCCCGGCTGCAAACTGCAACCGGGATCTCCTGGAGGTGCTGACCAGATTTGAACTGGTGAATGAAGGTTTTGCAGACCTTTGCCTTACCACTTGGCCACAGCACCAAAAAAATGGAGCGGCTTACGAGGCTCGAACTCGCTACCTCCACCTTGGCAAGGTGGCGCTCTACCAGATGAGCTAAAGCCGCAAATTGTTGCTCAGTTATAATACCATAGCCTTATGAAAAATGCAACCCCTAAACTGCCACTTTTTTCATTTTTTATGTTTCTTTTTGAGAAAACGCCGATTCGCCCCCGCACATCTTTCCTGTCTGGCCAAAAGATGCCCCCCTGCCCGGGCTCTTGGCCGGGGCTGCCGTATCTCCAAAGCCGGAAGAAAAGGCGGAAACCGCTGCAACTGATCTTCCTGCGCTTTACAAATCGCCTGCGTATCTGGCCAAAAGTGACCGATGAATCAAAAAAATCGACAAGCACCACAGGGCACCTGTCGATTTTGGTTGGGTTGGCGGGATTCGAACCCACGGATGCGGGAGTCAAAGTCCCGTGCCTTACCGCTTGGCGACAACCCAGCAAAAACGCCGTGTTTACGGCGGGATGATATAGAAAAAAGCGAACTCTTTCGAATTCGCTTTTTTAGTGGGGTGGCTAGTGGGATTCGAACCCACGGCCTCCAGAGCCACAATCTGGCGCGCTAGCCAACTGCGCCATAGCCACCACATGTTTGGTGCGCCCGGAGGGACTCGAACCCCCGGCCCACTGCTTAGAAGGCAGTTGCTCTATCCACCTGAGCTACGGGCGCTTAGTCGTTCTTCCCTGGGAGACGCTGCTCAAATATAATACCATCCTGCCCAGGTATTGTCAATAGCTTTTTTCAAGTTTTTTTAAAAAACTTTTTCGACCCGAATTTTACCGTTTCAGGCGCCCGCGCCGGAGCATTTTCTCACGCCCGGCGCGGGCATCTTTTCCTGTCAATTCAGTTCTCTGCTTTCTGTTCCATTTTGCGCTGCAGCTTTTTCCAGAACACCGCAAACATGATCACAAGAATCACACCCTTACAGATGCTGGAGATGGAGATGCTCCACCAGATGCCGTTCAGGCCCAGTGCGGTGCTGGTCAGCACCATGGCCAGCGGGATGCGCGCCATGGTGAGCACCATGCTCAGAATACTGGGCGGCGCGGTATGGCCAAGGCCCGCATAAGCTCCCTCCACCAGAATCTCCCAGCACATGAACAGCTCGGAAAAGCCCAGAATCACCAGATAGTCCACACCCAGCGGCCGAACCGCCTCCTCCGGAATGAAGAATCCGAAGATGGGGCCCGCGGCAAAAATCAACAGACAGCTGCAGAATACGCCCCACAGGCTCATCATGGCGAAGGCGGCGGCAAAGCCCTTCTTCGCACGTTTCAGATTGCCCGCGCCATAGTTCTGGCCCATAAAGCTGTTCACCGCAGCGGCAAAGCCGTCCGCCGTCATCCAGCTGATGGACTCGATCTGACTGCCCACCTTCTGAGAGGCCACCGCATTATCGCCGAAGGCGGCCACCATGCGGGCGATGTACATGGAAATCAGCGGGAACACCACATTCATCACAGTGGCAGGGCCACTGATGCGTACCAGCGCCCAGAGCTCATCCCGGGTGGTGCGCTGGGTCAGGCGCACCGCATCGAACAGGCAGCGATCCTGCCGGGCATAAGCCACCAGCAGCACAAACACCACCACCTGCGCCATCACGGTGGCCAGCGCAGCGCCCGCCACCTCCATACGGGGAACCGGCCCCACGCCGAAGATGAGCACCGGATCCAGCACAAAGTTCAGCCCCAGACCGCAGCACATGGTCAGAAACGTCGTGTGACTGTTGCCCGTGGCGTTGATCACCGCAATGAGTACCTGGTTCAAAAAGGAAAAGAACATGCCAAGGCCCACGATGATCAGATACACCCGCGCCTGCGCAATTACCTGCGGGCTGTTCAGCTGGAAAAAGCCGATCAGTGGCCCGGCCCCCGCCACCATCAGCAGCGTATAGACCAGAGAAATGACGGTAGCCAACTGAATGGCCGCAGCCGCATAGCGGGCAGCGGCCTGCTTATCACCCGCGCCCAGACGCTGGGCCACCAGCACCTGCCCGCCGGTCTTGCCCAGAATCGCCAGACCGTTGGACAGCCACATGAACATGCCGGCAGCGCCCACAGCTGCCACTGCACCTGCGCCCACGCGGCCGACCCAGATCATATCCACCAGATTGTATGCCATCTGCACCAGCTGGGAGCCCATGATGGGCAAGGCCAGTGCGGTAAGGCTTTTCAGGATACTGCCGTGCAGCAGATCCACCTGCTTTGCCATTGTAATTGTTTCCTCCTCTTTTCTGTTTTCCGTCAGCGGATCACAAGCCCCAGCACCCGGGCAAGATCCGCAGCCTGGCTCACGTTCACGATTGCGCCCCGCAGCTCCTTACCGGTATCGCTGACCGCAATGCCCTCCATGCGGCTGCTGGTGAAATCCAGGCCGTTTAAAAGCGTGCCGAAAAAGCTGGTCCCCATCAGGGTACATTCCCGAAACACCAGTCCCTTGTGGCGGCACTGGGCCAGAAACGCCTCGCTCAGATCCACCTCCTGCAGCTGTACCTGCTGCAGCAGTGCCCCGGTCAGATTGGCCTGCCGCAGACTGGTGCCAGTCATCTGCACATGGGCCAGCCGGCTGCCCGCAAGGCTCGCCCCCAGCGCCTTGGTGTTTTCGATCCTGCAGCGGCAGAAATCCGCATCCTCCGCCTGAAGGCCCGAGCAGTCGCAGCCCCGCAGCACCACGTCCGAAAAGCGTGCTCCGTGCCAGTTGGCGCCGGTGAACCGGCAGTTCTGGAACAGACATCCCTGCACCTCCAGCTCGGTCATATCCATACCGGTCAGGTCCGCCCCAACGATCTGCCAGCCTGTAAGCGCATCGCCCCAGGCCAGCGCCATATCCACCAGCTCCTCCGGCCGCTCCGCCAGCTCCAGCCGTGCGGGCAGCGCAGGCTCCAGCAGCCTGCTTCGTTCCATTGCCTTCTCCTCCTTTTTGTCTGTTCTGCACTGGTTCTATCATAATCCATTCCAGCGGGCGGCACAATCCCCCCTGCCACCTTTGCCTGCATCACAAGGCCCGGCGGCCCCTTCCGAA
>ENA-OURU01000576-OURU01000576.1-human-gut-metagenome-genome-assembly--contig:-NODE-576-length-56782-cov-8.919968_pt1 | contig 56782 bp, 57 predicted proteins | sample MGYA00242137_ERZ509064 | MGnify/ENA primary metagenome ERZ509064 (study PRJEB26280, sample SAMEA2338777) | human gut metagenome | biome: human gut; feature: human-associated habitat; material: faeces...
GCAGAATGCGGGAAACGACACCCTTGTTGCCGTGACGGCCTGCCATCTTATCGCCCACAGAGATCTTCCGCTTCTGTGCGATGTAGCAGCGAACCAGCTTATTGACACCCGGCGACAGCTCCTCGCAGTTCTCACGGGTGAAGATCTTGACATCTACAATAATACCAGCTTCGCCGTGAGGCACCTTCAGGGAGTTATCCCGCACTTCCCGTGCCTTTTCCCCGAAGATGGCACGCAGCAGACGCTCTTCCGCAGTCAGCTCTGTCTCGCCCTTCGGGGTGACCTTACCAACCAGAATATCGCCGGCGTGAACCTCGGCACCAATGCGGATGATACCGTTTTCGTCCAGATCCTTCAGCGCATCATCGCCCACGTTGGGGATATCTCTGGTGATCTCCTCCGGTCCCAGCTTGGTTTCACGGCACTCGATCTCCAGTTCCTCGATGTGCACCGAGGTAAAGACATCTTCTCTTACCAGACGCTCGTTCAGCAGAACAGCATCCTCGTAGTTATAGCCCTCCCAGGTCATGAAGCCGATGAGGGCGTTCTTTCCCAGAGAGATCTCGCCGTCTGCGGTTGCCGGACCGTCCGCCAGCACCTGACGCTTCTTGACCCGCTCGCCAACGCTGACGATGGGGCGCTGATTGATGCAGGTAGACTGGTTGGAACGCTTATACTTCTGGAGCTCGTACTTATGGGTCTTGTGGTCGTCGTCCACCAGAACGATCTCATCTGCGGAAACAGAATCGATCACGCCGTCATAATCCGATACCACGCAGACGCCGGAGTCAACAGCTGCCTTATATTCCATACCGGTGCCGACAAACGGGCGCTCGGTCTTCAGCAGCGGCACTGCCTGACGCTGCATGTTGGAACCCATGAGGGCACGGTTTGCGTCGTCGTTTTCCAGGAACGGGATCATGGAGGTTGCCACGGAAACTACCATCTTCGGCGATACATCCATGAAGTCGATCTTATCGGCATCGATTTCCAGAATCTGATCACGGTAACGTGCTGCAACCTTGGAATGAGCAAAACGTCCCTCTTCTGTCAGCGGTTCATTTGCCTGCGCTACAATATAATTATCTTCCATGTCGGCAGTCATGTAGACTACCTCGTCTGTGACAATACCGGTCTTCTTGTCCACTCTCCGGTACGGCGCTTCGATGAAGCCGTACTGGTTGATGCGGGCGAACGTTGCCAGATAGGAGATCAGACCGATGTTCGGACCTTCCGGCGTCTCGATCGGGCACATTCTGCCGTAGTGGCTGTAGTGTACGTCACGAACTTCGAATCCGGCACGGTCACGGGACAGACCGCCGGGGCCCAGTGCGGACAGACGGCGCTTGTGCGTTAGCTCTGCCAGCGGATTGTTCTGATCCATGAACTGGGACAGCGGCGAAGAGCCGAAGAATTCCTTGATCGCGGAAGTCACCGGACGGATGTTGACCAGTGCTGCCGGTGTGATGTTCTCTGCATCCTGTGCCTGAATGGACATGCGCTCACGGATGACACGCTCCATACGGGTGAAACCGATGCGGAACTGGTTCTGGAGCAGCTCGCCCACAGAACGGATACGGCGGTTGCCCAGATGGTCGATGTCGTCCACGTTGCCCACGCCGTCGCACAGGTTCAGGAAGTAGCTGATGGTGGCGAAGATATCATCCAGAATGATGTGCTTCGGCACCAGCTCGTCTGCCTTTCTGCGGATGGCTGCCTTCAGGTCGTCCTCTCCGGTGCAGCTCTCCAGAATCTCGTTCAGGACGCTGAACCGCACCTTTTCGCTGATGCCCAGCGGTGCGCAGTCGAAGGAAACGTAGCCGGAAATATCCACCATGCCGTTACCGATGACCTTGGCTTCCTTCTTGACAAAGCGAATGGCGCTCTCGCCGGTCTCTGTCTCGTAGTATTCCTTGGTTTCTACGGTGATGTAGGCTTCCGTTACGCCGGCCTCCTGCACCTGCAGCGCCTGATCGTAGGTGAGCACGGTTCCGGTCTCGAAGAGCACCTCGCCGGTATAGGCGCTGACAACCGGACGGGACAGCTCGTGTCCTGCCAGACGGCTGGCAATGCCCAGCTTCTTGTTGTATTTATAACGGCCAAACCGGCTCAGGTCGTACCGCTTGGCATCGAAAAACAGATTGTTCAGGTGGTTCAGGGCACTCTCCACCGTAGGCGGTTCGCCCGGACGCAGCTTCTTGTAAACTTCCTTCAGCGCATCGTCGGTGTTCTTGGTGCCGTCCTTTTCCATGATGGTCTGTGCCAGACGCTCGTCGTTGTCGAACATCTCCTGGATCTCCTCGTCGCTTCCCACACCCAGCGAACGGATGAAGGTCGTGATCGGGATCTTGCGGTTCTTATCGATGCGGACATAGACCACGTCGTTGGAATCCATCTCGTATTCCAGCCATGCGCCGCGGTTCGGAATGACAGTTGCCTTGAACAGATCCTTACCGGTGCGGTCCTTTTCGGAGGCGTAGTAAACGCCCGGCGAACGAACCAGCTGGGAGACGATAACACGCTCTGCGCCGTTGATGACAAAGGTGCCGCTGTCGGTCATCAGAGGAAAGTCACCCATGTAGATTTCGGATTCCTTGATCTCGCCGGTTGCATTATTTCTCAGACGAGTGGTCACACGGAGCGGTGCTGCGTAGGTGACATCTCGTTCTTTGCACTCTGCGATGGTGTACTTCGGGGTAGCATCGATCCGATAGTCAACAAAATCCAGAACCCAGTTGCCGTTATAGTCCGTAATGGACGAAACGTCACGAAAGACCTCTTTCAGTCCCTTTTCCCGGAACCAGTTGTAAGAGTTCTTCTGTACCTCAATCAGGTTCGGCATTTCGAGAACCTCGTTGATCGTCCCGAAATTCATGCGAACGTTTTTCCCGCACTGTTTTGGCGTAACATGCACCATTGGCGAAAAACCTCCTTCACTTTGTCAGAAATGGCATAAACCGCACCTGCCCGTCGGAACTTTATTTTTTTCCAAAAATGCAGAAACCTCTTGACAGATGCGGATGGAATGTGGTATACTATTCTACTGAAATACGCAAATTTACATTACGATACATTTTTATATTATAAAACAATGCCGGAGAGTTGTCAAGAGCTCTCCGGCATTTTTGGCGAAAAAAACACTTCAGGTATCATTTCAGCTGCTCTGTTTGTGCAACTTGAGCAGTTGCTCTTCCGCTCGGACACTGACCGCCGGCAGCGGCATTTCGGCCTGCTGAAAATCCATTGCTTTCAGCTTCCTGATTTTTCCATTTTTCGGAGGATATTGACAGTCTATCCTCTGGGTGTTATAATAAAACCAGCACGCAGTCCAAGAATTTTTAAGAAAGATTTTTCAGAAAGGATGGGTTTTTATGAAAAAAATACTCGCATACTTCACTGCCTCAGTGCTGGCGCTGGCTTCTCTGCCGTATTCTGCCGGTGCAGCGGAGTTTAACCCGTTTCCGCCGGGGGATGTGGATCGGGACACCGTCATCACAGGACACGACGCTGCCATGGTCTCCCGCTATATCCTGCGGGGCGACAACCGCCTGACGGACAAGCAGCTGAAGCTGGCGGACATCAATCGGGACGGCGTGGTTGACCAGACAGACGCCGACCTCATTCACCAGCAGGCACTGGAAAATGGCTACCGGCTTGGAGACGCCGATCTGGACGGTAATATTTGGATAGAAGACGCATTTCAGATTGCACAGGCGAACGCCCAAAACGCCGCATTCCTCCGAGGGGACATAGATGCGCCATGGATGCCCTTCTTTTCCAAGCTGCAAATCAACCTCGCCGACATGACCGGCTTTCCGTATCTGGAGGTCAGCCTTGACGATGCTATGACCGTATTGCAGTACTACAGTTATCTTGCAGCCGGCTATGACTTCGGCATCTCGCCCTATGAACGTGACGTTTTCCGCAATGCCGACGGACAGCGGTGCTATTACTTTGATCCGCACGATTCGATATACCACGAAAATTCATAATTGGAGGGATTGCTATGAAAAAATCACTTGCATGCCTGACTGCCTCTATTTTAGCTATCGCCTCCCTGCCCGTTTCTGCCGGCGCAGCGGAGTTTGACCCGTTCCCGCCGGGGGATGTAGATCGGGACACCGTCATCACAGGACATGACGCTGCGCTGGTCTCCCGCTATGTGCTGTTGGGCGACAACCGCCTGACGGACAAGCAGCTGAAACTGGCGGACATCAACCGGGACGGCGTAGTTGACCAGACGGACGCCGACCTCATTCATCAGCAGGCGGTGTATCTGCTGGGAGATGTGCAGCTGAACGGCAACATAAACGACGACGACGCTTTCGACACCTTACAGGAAGTCTCCTATGCTGCCACGTTCCTGTATCATGACGGCAGCACAACCCCGAAGTTTTCCAAATTGCAGAAAAACCTCGCCGATATCACCGGCTTGCAGGACGGCGCACCAGACATGGATGACGCCATGACCATTCTGCAATACTACTGTATCTATGCTGCCGGCTGCTTGAGCAACACTCAAGCAGCCTATGGCTCAGGCGTGTTCTATATTACAAAAAATGGTGCGCCGTGCTATTTCTTTGATCCGGCGGATTATATTCAAAACGGCCCCGGAAAAGGATTTTAAGTTCAGAGCATCCATATTTAGGAAAATGGAATGGCAGGTCAAGTTTCTGCTAATTTTTCCAAAAAATCGCTTGACAAATTCTGCATCTCATGCTATAATGAAAACGAAGAGAAAAGAAAGTTTTCTTGATCTTCAGAAAAAGAAAGAATGACTTTTTTGAGAAAGGATGATTTTTATGAAAAAGGCACTTGCATTTTTGACGGCGTCTGTCATGGCGCTGGGCTCGCTGCCGTTCCTCTCCGTTGGTGCGGAAAGTTTTGCACCGGGCGATGTGGATATGGACGGCGTGATCACCGGGCATGATACCGCCTTGGTTTCCCGCCATCTGGCACGTGGCGATAACAGTCTTTCCAGAAAGCAGCTGGAACTGGCAGACTACAATGGGGATGGCGTAGTCGATCAGGCAGATGTAGAAGCAATCCACGAGAACGAGGTTTGGGAACTCGGCGATGTGGATATGAGCGGCGAACTTCGGATGGATGATGCACAGGCAATCTTTCAGGAGTTTTCCTATGCTTCTGCCGGAAGAAACCCCATTCCTGATGCACTCACCGATGTACAGAAGAATCTCGCCGACATGGCTGGAAAATACACCGTTGCTACAGAAGCAACTCTGGACGAATCTTTTGATTGTCTTGTCGTTTATTCGTTGCGGGCAGCTAGTCGTTTCGATGAGGTATTTCCTGTTGTTGACGGACAGAAGTGCTATTTCTTCGACAATCCCTACGAAAACGATCTCGAAATAATCGTCAAGTAACTTCTCTTCGATTCCTTTTAAAACATAACATAACCAGCGTGCGTCTTGTCTTCGGATGGGGCGCACGCTTTTTGTGAAGTTCCGCAAAAAATTTTTCCGAAATTTTCTCCCATTTTTTTGCAATCCCTATTGACAACGGATTTTCCATGTGCTATAATGAACATAGGATATGAGATTCTTGTATCCTACGTAGCCTTTTTAAGAAAGAACTAAAACAAGAAAGGATGATTTTTATGAAAAAGGCACTTGCATTTTTGACGGCATCTATCATGGCGCTGGGTTCGCTGCCGTTCCTCTCCGTTGGTGCGGAAAGTTTTGCACCGGGCGATGTGGACATGGACGGCGTGCTCACCGGACATGATGCTGCACTGGTTTCCCGCCACCTGGTTCACGGTGACAACAATCTCTCGGAAGAACAGCTGAAACTGGCAGACTACAATGGGGATGGCGTAGTCGATCAGACGGATGTGGAAGCAATCCATGAGAACGAGGTTTGGAAGCTCGGCGATGTCGATATGGATAACGATGTTGATCTGGATGATGCAATGGCAATTCTGCAGGAGTATTCCTATGCCGTAGTAGGAAGAATAGCAGGAAACCTCCCTCCTGAGAATGCGTTCACTGATGTGCAGAAAAACCTCGCCGATGTCGGAGGAATTCATGCAACTCCTACAGAACCGACCATGGATCAGGCGATCGTTTGCCAGAGAGTTTTCACGATGGAGTCAGCCGGGTACCGTTATGCAGAAATATATCCTGTTGTTGACGGGCAGCCGTGCTATTTCTTCTATAACCCTTACGAATAAATCATTCCGTCACGCCATCTGATTCCTTTCAAAACACAACATAACCAGCGTGCGCTTTGTCTTCGGATGGGGCGCACGTTTTTTGTGAAGTTCCACAAAAAATTTTTCCGAAATTTTCTCCCATTTTTTTGCAATCCCTATTGACAACGGATTTTCCATGTGCTATAATGAACATAGGATATGAGATTCTTGTATCCTACGTAGCCTTTTTAAGAAAGAACTAAAACAAGAAAGGATGATTTTTATGAAAAAGGCACTTGCATTTTTGACGGCATCTATCATGGCGCTGGGTTCGCTGCCGTTCCTGTCCGTTGGTGCGGAAGACGCTTTTGCACCGGGCGATGTGGATATGGACGGCGTAATCACGGGGCATGACGCTGCACTGGTTTCCCGCCACTTGGTTCACGGTGACAACAACCTCTCGGAAGAACAGCTGAAACTGGCAGACTACAATGGGGATGGCGTAGTCGACGAAGAGGATGCAAAGGGCATTGCCGAAAATGAGGTATACCGTCTGGGCGATATCGATTTGAATGGCAGTTATTTTGTGGATGACTCCTACGAAATCATGAACTACTATTCGCACAGAGCAGCCGGCAGCCTCGATTGCATTGATGCATATTCTCAGGTGCAATTGAATCTGATGGATATGGATGGCTTGCAGGATGCAGTATCGTTGGACGATGTTCGGGAAAATTTGCACGTAGCGGGTTACTATGCCGCACTCGTTTACTACAGATTCTGGGAAAAGAACGGTGTCGGCGTGTTTGCAACAAATGGCGACCAGAACTGCTATTACGTTCCGAACAGCATCCGGGTTCAGCGGGGCGATGATGCTTCCCGCTTTGTGGAGGCATAACTCCGCTGTTTCAACTCCTTTCAAAATAAATCCAGTATCACCAGTGCGCACATTCGTCCTCGGACGGGTGGGCGCACTTTTCCGTTTTCCTATTTACTTTTCCCCCAAACCATGCTATACTTATAAGTGCAATTCCTTCTGTGAGGTGAATCGATGTTTACCCAAATCAAAAGTCTGGGGCTGTTCGGGCTGAACGCCTTTCCCGTTGACGTGGAAGTCAGCATCAGCCGTGGCAATCCCCAGTTCGAAATCGTGGGGCTGCCCGATGCGTCCGTGCGGGAGAGCCGAGAGCGCATTCGGGCTGCACTGACCGCCATGTCCGTGCTTCTGCCGCCCCGCCGCATCACCGTCAATCTCGCACCTGCCGACGTGAAAAAGATCGGCACCATGCACGATCTCGCCATTCTGCTGGGCATTCTGGTCTGCATGCAGATGATCTCTCCCCAGCCAGCCGGACGGGTATTCCTCGGCGAGGTCTCCCTCTCCGGACAGGTGCGCAGTGTCAACGGCGTACTGCCCATGGCGCTGCTGGCGGCGCAGACCGGAGCGCAGGAGCTGTACGTGCCGGCGGAAAATGCGGCGGAAGCTGCTGCCGCCGGAATTCCGGTGTACGCCGTCCGCAATGTGGAAGAGCTGATCGCCCATCTGGAACAGGAGACACCTCTCCCCCTGCAGCCGGAAACCGACACATCTCCGGTTTCTGCCGACCAGCAGCTGGATTTTGCCGACGTGAAAGGGCAGCAGAACGCACGCTATGCGCTGGAGATCGCCGCAGCCGGCGGACACAACGCCCTGATGATCGGCAGCCCCGGCAGCGGAAAGAGCATGCTCGCCAAGCGCATCCCCTCGATTTTGCCGGAGATGACACGGGCGGAATCCATGGAGACCACACAGATCTACTCCATCGCCGGACTGCTTGACCCCAAGCAGCCCATCATCCGCACACGGCCGTTCCGCTCTCCGCACCACACCATTTCCAGCGTGGGACTGTTGGGCGGCGGCAGCGTTCCGCACCCCGGCGAGATCTCTCTGGCGCATAACGGGCTGCTGTTTCTGGATGAATTGGCAGAATTTGACCATCGGACACTGGAAATTATGCGCCAGCCACTGGAAGATCACCGTGTGACCATTACCCGTGCAGCCGGCACCATCACCTACCCCTGTTCTTTCATGCTGGTGGGCGCCATGAACCCCTGTCCCTGCGGCTATTTCGGCCATCCGCACCGCAAGTGCACGTGCAGCGACCGGCAGGTGCGCCAGTATCTCAACCGCATCTCCGGCCCGCTGCTGGATCGGTTCGACCTGCACATTGAGGTGGAGCCAGTCTCTTTCGACGATCTCTCGGCAAAGACAAAATCGGAGTCCTCGGCAGAGATTCGAAAGCGGGTACAGGCGGCACGGGAGCGCCAGACCCGGCGCTTCGCCGGCACCAATATCTTCTGCAATGCGGCGATTCCCGCCGGAAAGCTACAGGACTACTGCATGCTGGACAGCGATGCCCTGACTCTGCTCCACGCCGTTTTCGACAAGCTGGGGCTGAGCGCACGTGCCTATGACCGGATTCTCAAGGTTGCCCGCACCATCGCCGATCTGGATCAGTGCGACGTCATCGGAAAGAAGCACATCGCCTCTGCCACACAGTTCCGCAGTCTGGACCGAAAATACTGGGCACAATGAAAGGATATACCATGATTCGAAAATACACGCCCTCCCGCCGGGAAAAGCCGGAGAGCTGGCTGCACCAGTACTGGCGGCGGCTGGACAAATCCCTGATCTTTGCCGCCATTCTCTGCTCCGGATGCAGCATTCTCCTGCTCTTCTCCATCTGGCAAAACGGCATCTCCGATGCTGTGGGCGCCAGCTACTACCGCACACAGCTCTTCTCCTGTCTGCTGGGAATCATCTGTGTTGGTGCGCTCTCCCTTATCGACTACCACAAAATCGCCAAACTCTGGTTCATCTATGCGCCCATTGCGCTGGTGCTGACCTGCCTTTGCTTTACGGCGCTGGGACAGCGGCGTGAGGGCGCAGACGACCAGGCGTGGCTGAAAATCGGCTCGTTCCAGTTCCAGCCCTCCGAGGTGCTGAAGCTCGCCTTCATCCTTACCTTTGCCACCCATCTGTCAAAAGATGAGGAGAACATGAACAAGCCCCTGCACATGCTGCTGCTCATTGTCCACGGCATGATTCCCACGGGACTGATCGCCCTGCAGGGGGACTACGGTACTGCCATTGTCTTTGCCGTCATCTTTCTTGGCATGCTCTTCACGGCACACATCTCATGGAAGTATGTGCTGGCGCTTCTCATCACCATTCCGGCGGCGCTCTTCGCTGCCTGGAACTTCATCCTCGGGGACACCCACAAACAGCGAATTCTCGTCCTGCTCCACCCCGGAACGGATCCGGAAAATCTGGAGTACCAGCAGGATCGTGGTCTGGAGGCGCTGTCCAACGGCAAGATTTTCGGCGTCGGGCTGTTCTCCGGCGAGGATGCCTATGTTTCCGTGCCGGAAATCCACAACGACTTTATGTTCGCACAGGTGGGACAGGCGCTGGGATTTGTCGGTGCTATTGCCGTGGTGCTGGTGCTGGCGTTTCTGTGCCTGAAAGTGCTCTACGACGGCTACCGTGCCAAGGACTCGCTGGGCTTGTTCCTGTGCGCCGGCGTTTTCGCCATGCTGTTCATCCACTGTGTCATGAACATCGGCATGGTGCTGAAAGTTGCGCCGGTCATCGGTGTTCCCCTCCCCTTTATCAGCGCCGGCGGTACAGCGACTGTGAGCATGTATGTGGCGCTGGGGCTTGTGGTAAGCATCTACAGCCAGAGCAAGCGAAAAAACCGGCACCGGTAATGCAGACATTCCACTGACATCATATTGACATCATACGTTGAAAGGTTCTCTTTCAGCGTATTTTTGCGTGACACGATATCTTTTGGTGACCGTTTTAGAAATGACAGAACATCAAATCCCATCCTATAAAGAGGTAAGTCATATGAAACCGTCCAAACCCAAAGACCGCCCATCCGCTGCTTTCCACACCATGCGGGGAGAACTGGCACTGCTCGTCGCTGTCTGCATCAACAGCTTCGGCGTGGTGCTCATGCTCTACTCCGGTGCCGGCATCTCCGCCATCTCCAGCGTGCCCTTTGCCTTTTCCGAGGTGTTTCCCAAAATCTCTCTCGGCACGTGGACCTATCTGTTTCAGGGGCTGCTGGTGCTCAGTCTGATGATTATGCGAAAAAAATTCGTGCCGTCGTATCTGTTCAGCTTTGTGGTGGGCTTCGTCTTTGGCGAACTGCTAGATGTCCACGAACTGTGGATCTCCGTTCTCCCCACGGCGCTGCCTTTCCGCTTCCTGTACTTCGTCATCAGCTACGTGCTCATCTGCATCGGCATCGCCATCTCCAACCGCTGCAAGCTCCCCATTATCCCCACCGACCTGTTCCCACGGGAGCTTGCCGACATCACAAAAGCGGGCTATCCCAAGATCAAGATCGGCTTCGACGTCGCCTGTCTTGCTGTTACGGCTGCATTGACCTTCTTCTGTCTGGGACATCTGGAGGGGCTGGGCATTGGCACCATTCTGGCAGCCTTCACCATGGGCAAAGGCGTAGGCATCGTGGGCACACTGCTGGACAGGCGCTTCCGCTTTGTGTCCGTACTTTCCAAACGGGAGGAGGATGCATCATGCTGACACTTTTGGTGACCTACACCGCAAAAGCCGGACAGCGGGATGCGTTTTTACAGGCAGTGCTACAAAGCGGTCTGCCGGAGCGCATCCGGCAGGAGAACGGCTGCCTGCGGTACGACTATTTTCTCTCGGCAGAGCGTCCGGACGAAATCCTGCTGGCAGAACAGTGGGCATCGCCGGAACAGCAGGAGATCCACCTTCGGCAGCCCCACATGGCACGCTTACAGCATCTGAAAACCACATATATTGCGGAAACGGCTGTCCAGCGGCTGTGAGTCCCTGCTTTTTTCGTGGATTCATAAAATGTACTTGCTTTTTTCGAAAAAAAATGGCATAATAAGAGAAAGCGTGCACCCTGCACAGAAAGGATACGAAATCTATGAAAAATCAACTGGTTCTGGTATTGGACTTCGGCGGTCAGTACAATCAGCTTATCGCACGGCGTGTGCGGGAATGCGGTGTCTACTGCGAAGTCATCCGCTATACCACACCCCTGAAAGAAATCGCCGCACGGAAACCGGCGGGCATCATCTTCACCGGCGGTCCGAACAGCGTCTATGACGAAAAATCCCCCCACATTTCCAAGGAAATCTTTGAGATGGGCATCCCGATCCTCGGCATCTGCTACGGCTGTCAGCTGATGGCATACACCCTCGGCGGAACGGTCACCACCTGCACCACATCGGAGTACGGCAAGACCGAGACCATCTACGACAAATCCAGCGCACTGTTCCAGAACGAGGAGCTGCCGGCGCAGGCAATCTCCTGGATGAGCCACACCGATTACATCTCGCAGGCACCGGAGGGCTTCACCGTTACAGCGCACACCGAGAACTGCCCCGTTGCTGCCATGGAATGTCCGGAGCGCAAGCTGTACGCCGTACAGTTCCATCCGGAAGTCAACCACACCCAGTACGGTCTGACCATGCTGGACGGCTTCCTGAAAAAGGTCTGCGGCTGCACCGGCGACTGGACTATGGGAAATTATGCCAAGACTGCCATTGCAGACATCCGGAAAAAGGTCGGCGACGGCAGAGTCCTGCTGGCACTCTCCGGCGGTGTGGACAGCTCTGTCTGTGCTGCGCTGCTCTCCCGTGCCGTGGGCAAGAAGCTGACCTGTATCTTCGTAGACCACGGATTCCTGCGGAAAAACGAGGGCGACGAGGTCGAGGCTGCATTTGCCGACAAGGACATCAATTTCATCCGTGTCAATGCCAAGGCTGCCTTTATGGAAAAGCTCAGCGGCGTTTCTGATCCGGAGACCAAGCGCAAGACCATTGGCGAGGAGTTCATCCGTGCCTTTGAGCGGGAGTCCAAGAAGCTGGGCACCGTAGACTTTCTGGCACAGGGCACCATCTATCCGGACGTCATCGAAAGCGGCACCGGCGATGCAGCTGTCATCAAGTCCCACCACAACGTGGGCGGTCTGCCGGACTATGTGGACTTCAAGGAAATCATCGAACCCCTGCGCCTGCTGTTCAAGGACGAGGTGCGTCAGCTGGGTATCGAACTGGGACTGCCGGAAAATCTGGTATGGCGTCAGCCGTTCCCGGGACCGGGTCTGGCAATCCGCATCATCGGCGAGATCACAGACGAAAAGCTGTCCATCCTGCAGGATGCGGACTGGATCTTCCGGGAGGAGATCGCCAAGGCCGGACTGGACCGGAGCATCCACCAGTACTTCGCCGTTCTGACCAACATGCGTTCCGTTGGCGTTATGGGCGACGGCAGAACCTACGACTATACGCTGGCACTGCGTGGCGTTACCACCACCGACTTCATGACCGCCGACTTCGCACGGATTCCGTACGAGGTGCTGGAAGTCATCTCGGCACGTATCGTCAACGAGGTAAAGAACATCAATCGCGTGGTGTATGATATCACCACAAAGCCGCCGGCTACGATTGAGTGGGAATAAAAAACAAGACTTCAAAAATGCCGAATTTACGTCGTTTTTAAAGCCTTAAAATCTCAGTGATAACAATTTGATAACAGGAAGTAAAACTGAAATGTTCTGCATTTCAGGCGGTTTACAGGTCACGCCACTCTTTCGAGGGTTCATGTTTACCGCAGTCATCGGTCGTTTTCGGCCAGTTAAGCTTCCATTCTGTATATTCGGCCTTGCTGATCTTACCGTCAGCAAGGTCTTTTTTTCGTCTCTGCCACTCAGAAAGGAGGTCAGTCATCAGGACAGAGCCGAAAACAATGCCCTTGCGTTTGTTTCCGTCCTCATCTTCGCAGTCCTCAATGCTGATCGGATAATGTTCGTCCAGTTCAAAGAGCATCATCATAACGCCCTCCGCTCCGAGAATTTCATCATCAGCAAGGAAACGAGAGTTTATATCAAGCACCTCGGCAAGCCGTTCCACAAGTGCCTGCTTAGGTGTGCGGGTACCTGATTCGTACTGTGCGATGCGGACATCGGCGGATTTCTCATCAAATCCGACAGCCATACCAAGCTGCTTCTGTGTCATTCCACGGAAATCACGGATACGGTGTATTTTATCTCCCATTATACTCATGGTGGTTTACTCCTTATAATATCGTTCTGTTAGTAGAATCATTATAACATATATGTTTAAGTCAGTCAAGAGATACTAAACAAAAAAATTTAGAAAATACGCAAAAGTGTCTTGACAAAAGCAAATTTGTTTAGTATAATGTAATTAAGCAAAAATGTTTAGAATAGATTTTGCGAATACAGAACACAGAAAGGAACAAATGTATATGTCAGAAAAATTTATTCGTGCAGAGGAAGTTGCTGAGGTTATGGAGATCTCTGTTGCCTATGCGTACAAAATCATTCGTAAACTCAATCAGGAACTTTCCGACAAAGGGTTTATCGCAGTAACAGGCAGAGTGAACCGTGAGTATTTTAACGAGCGAGTGTACTCGGTGAACCCTCCCAAAAAGAAAGCTGGTGAGGAATAATGCCCGTATATAAGGATAAAAACGGCACTTGGTATGCTATGGTTCGGTATGAGGACTGGCAGGGGGGAGCGAAAACAAAAGTGCAAGCGTGGCTTTGTTACCAAACGTGAGGCACAGAACTGGGAGCGAAGATTTCTGCTTCAGGCAAACAGTGACCTTGATATGCTGTTTAAGGACTTCTACAAGCTGTATGAACAGGATATGAGATCTCGCTTGAAACAGAATACATGGGAACATAAGGCACACGTCATTCAGTCGAAAATCCTCCCTTATTTCGGGGATAAACCGATGAAGGATATTCAGGCAAGAGATGTGCTTTCGTGGCAGAATGAACTGCTTCGTCACCGTGACAAAAACGGAAAGCCCTATTCGGAAACGTATTTGAAGAATCTGCACAATCAGCTTTCCTGTATCTTTAACCATGCGGTTCGCTACTATGATCTTGGCGTAAACCCAGCTGCCAAAGCTGGAAGTATTGGCGTAAAGAATGCCAAAGAGATGAACTTCTGGACAAAGAACGAATATATGCAGTTTTCTGAGGTCATGATGGACAAACCAGTTTCGTTTTATGCCTTTGAAATGCTGTATTGGTGCGGTATCCGTCTTGGTGAACTGTTGGCTCTCACACCAGAAGACTTTGATTTCCAGAATCGAAAGCTCCGCATTAACAAGTCCTATCAGCGTATCAAGGGGCAGGACGTTATTACAGAGCCGAAAACCAAGAAAAGCAACCGTACCATTGAAATGCCTGATTTTCTTTGTGAGGAGATGCAGGACTATCTCCGTATGCTTTACGATCAGAAATCAGATGAGCGTATTTTCACAATATCCAAGAGTTATTTGCATCACGAGATGGACAGAGGGGTAAAAGAAACGGGTTTGAAGCGTATCCGTATCCATGATCTGCGTCACAGCCATGTTTCGCTTCTGATCGAACTTGGGTTTTCGGCTGTTGCTATTGCAGATCGTGTGGGACATGAGAGCATTGAGATCACATACCGCTATGCACATCTGTTTCCGTCGAAACAGGCGGAGATGGCGAATAAACTCAGTGAGTTGAAGAAAGGAGATAACGCAGATGTCAGCAAAAAATCTTGACAGCAAAGGCAGATCTCGTTCCAGAACCATCGGATTTCGGGTATCTCCCGAAGAAGAAAAGCTGATAAATTCAGCCGTAGCACTTTCAGGACTGACCAAACAGGACTACATCGTAAAAAGGCTTCTTTGCCGTGATGTGGTGGTACAGGGCAATCCGAGAGTATACAAGGCTCTGAAAAATCAGCTTGCGGAAGTGCTTACAGAATTGCAGAGAATCGAAAATAGTTCTGTAAGTGATGAACTTCTTGAAACGATACGACTCGTCAACACCACATTAAATGGAATGAAAGGAGAATCCTGATGTCAGAAGAAAAAGAAATGACCGCTCCGAACGTATCTATTGGCGTAGATACGGAGCAGTCATCCATAAAACAAACTACTAATAGTATATCAAATCGTGATGTAAATTTCAACCCCTTTGACGAATTTTTCAAGAAAATTGATCCGTCATACATGAAAACAGTCACGATGCAGGAACTGTATCAGGATATTTACAGCAAGAAACCGCCTGTTATTGAGGGCTTGCTCTATCAAGGTACTTATCTGTTTGTCGGTTCACCTAAGATCGGCAAAAGCTTCTTTATGGCACAGCTTGCCTATCATGTCAGCACAGGTACTCCGCTTTGGGATTATCCTGTGAAAAAGGGTACGGTTCTCTACCTTGCACTGGAAGATGATTACAGACGATTGCAGGAACGAATGTACCGTATGTTCGGAACGGACAGTACGGAAAACTTGTACTTTTCCGTATCGTCCAAACCGCTTGGAAATGGTCTGACTGATCAGCTGAGCGGTTTTATCCGAGAACACCCTGACACAATGCTTGTGATTATTGATACACTTCAAAAAATCCGTGAGGTGGACAGTGATTCTTACAGCTATGCCAAAGATTACGAGATCATCAATCAGCTGAAACAGTTCTCTGACAGTTGGGGAATATGTCTGCTGTTAGTTCATCATACGAGAAAGCAAAAGTCATCTGATAACTTCGACATGATCTCAGGAACAAATGGGTTACTTGGCTGTGCAGACGGAGCATTTATGCTTTACAAGGAAACCAGGACTTCCAATAAGGCAACACTTGAAATTTCAGGCCGTGATCAGCAAGATCAGAAAATCCATCTTATTCGTGATGAAGAAAAACTCTGCTGGAATTTTGAAAAAGCAGAAACAGAGCTTTGGAAAGAACCTCCCGAACCGTTGCTGGAATGTATCGCCAATCTTGTAACAGAAGAAAATCCGACTTGGCAGGGTACAGCGACTGAACTGATAGAAAAGCTTGGACTTGATATGAAGCCAAATGTTGTTTCGCTGAAACTCAATGTCAATGCAGGCAGATTGATGAATGATTATAGCATTCGATACACGAATAAGCGTAACCACAGCGGACGCATGATTTTCTTTTCTTTGTTATCAAAAGAGTAAATTTCAAGTGGTTGGCGTGTCAGTCTGTGACGGTCGTGACGATGTTTTGTGAGCGGTGTAATCATCGTCACCATCGTCACACATCGTCACGGCGTTGGCGGTTTATCCGCCGTTCAAGCCTCGCAGAGCCCCGATAGCATTTTTGATAGTCCGATCAGGCTGTCGAAAGTGCTATGGGGTTACAAGCGGCGCTCTGCACCGTTGTAATCGGCGCTCCGCGCCCCTCTCGCCCGTCAGGGCTTTGCGTTAGCAATTCCGCCTTAGCGGTCAAGAAAGGAAGTGATGTCTATGTAAAAATGATTGGATTTCATAGAAAGAGAGAATCAAATCCGATGAACAAGAAAGGCGAAACTATGAAAGAAAAAAGTATCTCATTTGGTCAGGGGCACGGCTCTCTGACACATAACAACAGGGAGTTCATGGCGGCAAATGTTGACACCCTCCGCACTCCCGAAAACATCACATTCGTATGTCAGCCGATAGGCGAAGCATACGAACAGCTTTTTGCTGAATCGACCGCACGATATAATGCCCGACAGAAAAGAAATGACCGCAAGATACACGGCAGCTACTACGGGCATCTTTTTGGTGTGAAACCCTGCAACACTGTACGCACTGCCGCCGACAAACGCAAGAGCTTTTATGAGGATATTGTGCAGATAGGTAAAATGGAAGATTCGGGATATGGTACAGAGGACTTTCAGCTTGTTGCCGAATGTCTGAAAGAGTACATAGAGGGATTTCAGAAACGCAATCCAAACTTTTATGTGTTTAACGCCGTCCTGCACATGGACGAGGCTACCCCACATCTGCACATCGACTATATCCCTGTCGGTCACTACAAGCGTGGGCAGGACACCCAGAATGGCATTGCCCAAGCACTTAAAGAAATGGGATACGGCGAGGGTAAAATGGCGATTGCCAAATGGCGAGCTGCCGAGGTTGAGGTGTTGAATAAGATATGTCTTGAACACGGTATAAAACCGCTTGCTACCGAAAAGTCAAGAGGTACGCTGACGGTTGAGGAGTACAAAGAACAGCGGCATAAGGCTGACGAATTGGCGGAGCAAAATCAGCAGGCAGAAACGGAGCTTGCCGAAAAGCGTTCTATGCTCAAAACCGCTGAAAAGAAAACGGCAAGGCTTGTTGAAATCGAAAGCATTGAAACGGGCAAGACCGTTTTCGGCGGTAAGGTTACTGTATCGCAAGAGGATTGGGATAATGTGACCGTCCTTGCTAAAAAGGAAGTCGCTTCACAGAAGCAGACCAAGAAACTGCGAAAAGAACGTGATGAAGCGGTGCAGGAGTGTGACGAGCTAAAAGCAAAGCTGTCCTCTGTTTCCTCGGAGCTTGCCGCCTATAAAAAGAAAGAGGAAGAAAAGGGGTTTTTTACTCGTGAAAAGCTGAACAAGGAATCAAAGCGTATCACGAGAGAGGAACAGCTTACAAGGAATCTGCAAAAGGCTCTTATCGTCATTGACCAATACGGTCTGCACGACGAATACAACAACGCAAAACTGAACACGGCACAAAGAAAGACCGTGTTAGAATAAGGAGGAAAACACTATGATTATCAGAAGTGAAGACAAGGTTCAGGTAGGCGGCAAGAACAAGCCCGTATGGGTGCTCGACACCGATGCACTGACCGTCACCTACAACACACCAGATGCTGAGCCGAGCGTGACAACATTCAGCTCCGATCACATCAAGTATCATCTGCACTATTCGGCGGAGTACCGTCCTGCAAGGCTGAAAAAGCTCGTCAATGACGGCACGATTCTCAGCTACCTGACCGAGCTTGACTGTTCCGTAGCGGAAGCCATTGAGCGTCAGGTCGGAAAGATGCTTGAAAATGATGTGGAGTATATCAGAGCCGTGGCGGTCGGTGATCTTGCAAAAGCGAGAGGTCTGGAGAATATGGATCGACTGTGTGCGAGAGAGCCTGTGTATGCGGCTATGGTGTATGTGTGATGTGATTTGATGATAAAGCTGTGCTTGAACGAATCAGGCACAGCTTTTTATGTAAAAATGCAGTGAAAACTGTTGATTTTGTATCCCAGATGTGCTATAATAAATAATAAATATAATCGTGATTAAGACAGTAGAATTAGGAGAGATTATAGAATGGTCTCAATGATAGATTATCTTCATTCAGATGAATTATTATCACCTTGTTTTGTCCTTGGTGATTCATTGAATGTACTGGCATATTTGCCTGATGATAGTATTGACTGCGTAATAACTAGTCCGCCTTACTATATGAAAAGGCAATATTTAGGTGGTGGAATTGGGCTAGAATCCACATATCAGGAATATATTGATAATCTCTTGAAGATTACTAATGAGATATATCGTATACTTAAACCCACAGGATCATTTTGGCTGAATGTTGGAGATAGCTATAAAAACAAGCAGTTGCTTAATATTCCATATAGAATCGCAATTAGAATGCAGGATGAACAAAAATGGATTCTTAGGAATACTGTAGTATGGGATAAAATGAAAGGCTCTATGTCTAATTCAAAGGATAGTATGGGCTCTGAATATGAACCTATGTTCCATTTTGTGAAATCTAAAAGTGGATATTACTATGATGCAAACTCTGTAAGAAAGAAGCCTCGTAGTGCTCAAGTAAAAAATGGAGCAGTGGTAAGTGCCACTGGCGTAAGTGGTGTACGTTATAAGCGTAAAATAGAATTGAGCACAGAATTAACAGAGAAACAAAGAGAGAACGCATATAAAGCCTTGGAAGAAACGCTAGAACGTATTAGAAGTGGTGAACTATCTGATTTCAGAATGGTTATTAAAGGAGCTAATCAGCGTGTAACAAACGGCAACACTACCAATTTAAGTGGTCGAGCAAAGGAACTACAAGAAAAGGGCTTCTACTTCCTGTTTTATAATCCCAATGGGAGCATGATCTCCGATGTGTGGCAAATTGTTCCGGAGGATACCCAAGGGCGAAAACTCCACTTTGCTCCTTTTCCAGAAGATTTAGTTAAAACGCCTATTATCCTCACTTGTCCACAAAATGGCATTGTACTTGATCCTTTTGTTGGAACCGGTACAACCAGCTATGTTGCAGCTCAACTAGGACGAAAGTCTATCGGTATCGATATGGCTAGAGAGTATCTTGAAATTGCAGAGGATCGCTGCTTAGAATATGGTAGCTTGAATAATGGTAATTTGGAGTCATATATATGAGTAAAATAAGTGAACTGTTTGGCCTGTATTGTCAAAATTCAGATTTGGATTTTAAAACTGCATTGGAAACCCAGGGATGTCCATTCACTGGTAAGATATGTACTAAAATGCGCAAATCAAATCCAGATGTAAAAATAGGAACTTGTTCCGTAAAGTATCAAAATCAAGATGTGATTATTTGCCCATTTAGGTTATTGGAACATAATCAAATTTTTATTGATTGTCTTCATCTTTTAACAATGCATGAGCCAGGGAACGAGCTTTATCTTGTTCCAGAAGTGCAAATTCCTGGTGGCCATGTTGATTATTTCTTGGTTTCAGCCAAGAATAAAAAGGTTAAAGATTTCATAGGCATTGAATTACAGACGATGGATACTACGGGAACTGTATGGCCTGAACGTCAGAAGTTTTTAAATGAGTGCGGTATAGTAGTTGATCCTTCTGATTTAGAAAACAAGAAAACGTTCGGAATGAATTGGAAGATGACACTTAAAACTATTCTCATTCAGATGCATCATAAAAGTGAAACTTTCGAGCATTTGAATAAACATCTTGTTCTCATAATTCAAGAGCCATTATTTGAGCATATGATAAGTGATTTTAATTTCACTAGCATAGAAGGTGTGAGATTGGGCGATCCTATTCATATACACTCATATTCGTTCTCTGAACAGGATAATAGACTACGCCTATCTTTGGCAAACAGAGTGAGTACAGATTCAGAAGGGATAGCAAATTGTCTTGGCCTGAATGCTGAATCTAAAGTTGAACTTCAAGACATAATTAGATTACTTGAGTCAAAATTGACGGATATTAATAGACTGCATATAGGTATTTAAATATAGATTGTGAGGTTTGGACTTCCACTTCATGTTTTCAAACTGAATAATAAATGTTAATATCTATCAAATGGTTTCACCACCATTTAAAAATATTAGAGAGGAGTAGTGTGCATATAAGCATACAAATGATTATATGGAAAGAGTTATTTATAAGAAAAATCCGTTAATTGAAGTGATTCTTCAAGTGAGATTTCCTACTATTCTCACGATTAATTCAAATGATCCTGTTGATTTTCAGGAAGCAATTCGTAAGGATTATCCAATTTATCAACTTGGTATTGAGCGTGAACAAGAATTAGCGTTTATTGCAAAAGAGGATTCTTTTTTTCCTTCATTACAGGAAAAAAGCCAACACAAAAATCACGCATTTGTTTCTTCTGACGGAAAGTATAAAGTAAATTTAACAAGTTCATTTGTTTCTATGTCAACGGTAAACTATACAAGATGGGAAGAATTTTACGCAAAGTTCAAATTGGTACTTGCCAACTTTGTCGATGTTTATCATCCTGCATTTTATGAAAGAATAGGGTTGCGTTATATTGATGCATTCTCCCGTGAAAAATTGAACATTACTGATAAATCATGGAAAGAATTGATTCAATCTCCTTGGATAGGACCGTTGTCGAACGTAAATGAAGGTGATATAATAAATCTTGGTATAGATACTGAATATATCTTAGATAATAATAAATCACGTATCAAAGTTCACACTGGACTGGGAGTACTAAATAATGCAGAAAAGGTATTCATTGTTGACTCGGATTTCATACATCCATTAACAGTTGCATTAGAAGAATATGAAGCTATAGTGGAGTATTTGCATGAAAATTCTGGTAAGTTTATTCGTTCTGTAATTACAAGCACATTACATGAAGCAATGGAGCCAGGTGAATTAAAATGAGAAAAACATATCTTAATTACGATGAGATTAACAACACAATTAATATAAAAGATTCATATTTAGAAAAGTATTCTGAAGAGAATTCACATTCATTTTATGAACCATTACCTATGGAATATGATGTATTTTCGGAATTAAATATTCAAGATGTTCAGTTTCAAACTTCACAAAAAGAGTTTCTTTATGCTATCTTATCGGATTTGAAAAACAAGTTAAAAGAATTGTTCGCGTACTATGGTGCAATCAAAACCTTACCAAAACTAACTGTTTTAAATGATACAGATAATGCAATAATAATTAATTGGATTTATTCAAACTATCGAATTTATGTAAATATAGAAAGTAAAATCGAAGACTCATTTTATGGAATTGTAATTCAAGATCAAGAAAAAAATATTAGATCAAATTCCGGAAAAATGGACTACACTAATTACAAAAAAATTATAGACCAAATCTTATACTTCTTATTTAATCAAGTTTGAATGACGAGGTGTTAATAGTGATTGAAAAAGAATACCCCTCTCATTACTGGCGTGGCATAGCCAACAAAGACTTTATTTGTGATTTTAGACTAAATGCAGCAGCGTTTCAGTTTGATGATACAATTCGTGAAGATGGGTTTAAAGAATTATCCATTAATTGGAACGATTCAGATGAGGCCTTGATAACCGTATTAAGTCAAAAGAAAGCAAACGGGAAATTACAATTCTCAGTTGGAGCAGCTAAATTAGAATTAAGTAAAACAAAACAATTCCTTTCGGCATATATCGAAAGGGAAGAGTTTAATTATGAACGTCGACCTATTGAAGGAAATGAATATCATGGAAATCTACTTGTTAAAGCTTCTATTGACAAAAGAACAAGAGCATTGGTGTCACATACATTGGCTTTAATTGCAGATACAAATATTGCTTATCAGACCAATAGTAAAGAAGAACAAATCTAGTAATAAGTATTGACAACCGCCACGATCTGCGCTATAATACCAAATAAGGAGCAAGCCACCAGGCACACATCGTCTCCATAAGTCGCACGGTGTGTTATCAAGGCGATAACAAATTGATAACGGAGCATCAGCAGTCAAGTACAATACAGAACAAAATGTATAATTGAGATACCACAGTTCAAATCCTTTAAGCAAAAATGTTTAGCTAAGAGGGCGACTTGAGGAGTGGGAATAATGCAAACACTTGCTGAAACGACGTAATACCGTGCTTTTCGTGGCACAGTCAAGCTGAATGGCAACGTTTTGGCAACAATTCTCTATCATCGGCAACAGTAACATAAATATTGTCTGAAAAGATAAGAGCTATCTGATTCGTATTTGAATCGGATAGCTCTTTTTGTTATTGGTATGTTTACTTGATTTTCTTCTTTGCTGTTACTTTGAGTTCACCACTATGCAACAGCTCTTGTTTGAGAAAATCGCCATTCTCATATGTTCTCTTTTCAAACGGATTTCCTCTTCCATCAATTCCTTTTTCAAATGTACCTCTTCCGTCGGGAACATTTAATGTGAAATTGGATTCGCTGGAATTTGCAGGAACAAGTTCGTTTTTCTTCTTCATTTGAATTCCCCCTTCATAGGTTAAGGCATATACTTACAATTTAATTATACAGAAAAACCGAAAACACGTCAATTGGCATTATGTCCAAACGTAAACTCACATTTTTAGCATTATTTACAGATTGTTATCGCCTTTACGAGCCGCTTCATTCCTCTCCGCTTCCGACCTCGGATACCTGTATCTCCACTGGTCATATTCCTCACGACTAATCTCCCCATTGCGGTACTTCTGAGCCATTTCCTCCCAGGGTTCGAGCAGATCTGTCATTTTGGAAAATGTCGAGCCGTTTTGCCTGTTGATGCGGATACAGATTTCACCGTCCAGACGGTCGATCTTGAAGCCATATAAGTCCTCTAAAGCAAAGAGTGTGTGCATAAGCCCGGTGTAACTGTCGATATTCGGAACATTCAGAGCCTCAGTAGATACGTCCAGTGCATCGGCAAGCAGCTCCACAAGGTCAGCCTTGGGTGTTCTCGAACCCGATTCATACTGTGCCATACGAATATCGGCTGTCCGTTCCGAGAAGCCGACCTGCAAGCCTAAGAACTTCTGTGTCATACCTCTGAGGTTTCTGATAAACCTGATTCTTTCACCAATCGCCATATTGTCTCCTCCATTTTCAAAAAGCATAGCACAGAATATGCCTGCGCTGCCATATTTCACAAATCAATTATAACATATATGTTTAGTGTTCGCCAAGATAGTAGAAATAAAAATGTTTAGTAATTTTATACTTGACATAACTGATTATGTTTAGTATAACAAAAACAGGACTTAACTATTTAGAGTTAAGTCGAAGAAAGGAGATACTCTTAATGACAGATAGAAATTTTATGAGAGTAGAAGATGTTGCCAGGGAACTTGATGTATCTAAGTCCTATGCTTATAAGATAGTACAGAAGCTCAACAAGGAGCTTGAAGCCAAGGGATATATCACGATCTCAGGCAGAGTGAACAGACAATACTTCCTCAAAAGGACTTGCTACGGCGGTTCTGCCGAGGACAGCTGGCGAGGTTTTAGAGTCTGTTTTGCACCTATTCGCATGCACCTTGCTTGCATCTTTTCCTTTCATCTCTCAAAAAATCTGACAGCGCAATCTGCATACACCTAGATGCAAAATAGACTCTCTTAGAAGGCGAGTAGCCCTCTGAGTCGCTGTCCGCAGACAGCGAAACTCCCTGCGCCATGCTTTTGGCGCACGAGGAAGGCGGGTGAGAAAAGCGACAGCTTTTCGAGCTGCTCCGGCACACTCCCTCCCATTTTCTGCAACCCCCGTTGACTTTTCCCCTTATTTCATCTATAATATAAAGAGTACTGACACGACACAAAAGGGAGGAATTTTCATTGGGCGATAAACTCTGGGATTTACTAACCGGCGGATTCCATCTCAAGCGATATGTGCTGAAACTGCTGCCGTCGCTGGGCGTTGCCATTTTCTACGCCGCACAGCTTGCCGGCGAGGGGCTGGGGGCAGCCGTCTCCGGTTTCTGCGCCATGTTCTGTCTGATCTACACGTTTATTTCGCTCTACGGCATTGCACTCAGCGCCTCGGAGATCGTCTACGGCTACAACCGCTATATTCTCGCCGTGGCCGGGCTTTTCGTGGGATGCTTTGCGGTAGGCGCACTGGGTGCTATCATCTCCATGATACTCCCCATTCACAGCACGGGAGATTCGGCAGCTGCGTTTTTCCCCATTGCTATCTTCCTGATTCTGCGGGACATTCTCCGCCTCATCTGGTTCGCCGCAAGGTCAAAGATTCGGCCGTAGTTCGGATTGTGATTTCCGTGCCATATCAAAACTCGTCCTTGCAAACCCCGCCCATTTATGCTATAATAAAAGCGAAACAACCAACCCATGCCTCCGGCGTTTCCGGCAGCGCCGAATCGCTCCGGAGCACAACATAGAAAGGAAGTCCATATGGGATTCTTAACCAACAAGACCGCCATCATCACCGGTGCCGGCAGAGCTGTCCTCAGTGACGGCAGATGCGGTTCCATCGGCTACGGCATTGCCACCGCCTACGCCAAAGAGGGTGCAAACCTTGTCATCACCGGACGCAATGTCCAGAAACTCACCGATGCCAAGGAGGAACTGGAACGCCTGTACGGCATTCAGGTTCTGCCGGTGCAGGCAGATGTCAACGCCGGCGCAGACAATGCCGCTGTGGTGGAACATGTCGTCAAGGAAGCAGTGGACGCTTTCGGCGATATCCACGTGCTGATCAACAACGCACAGGCATCCGCCTCCGGCGTGACGCTGGCAGACCACACCACAGAACAGTTTGATCTGGCGATCTACTCTGGTCTGTATGCCACCTTCCACTACATGAAGGCGTGCTATCCCTATCTGAAAAAGACACAGGGTTCTGTCATCAACTTTGCCTCCGGTGCCGGTCTGTTCGGCAACTTCGGTCAGTGCGCTTACGCCGCTGCCAAGGAGGGCATTCGCGGTCTGACCCGTGTGGCTGCAACGGAATGGGGCAGAGATAACATCAATGTCAACATCGTTTGTCCGCTGGCATGGACTTCTCAGCTGGAGAACTTCAAGAACGCCTATCCGGACGCTTTTGAAAAGAACGTCAAGATGCCGCCGGTTGGTCATTTGGGCGATGCGGAACTGGAGATCGGCAGAGTTTGCGTACAGCTGGCTTCTCCGGACTTCAAGTTCATGACGGGTGAAACCATTACGCTGGAGGGCGGTCTGGGACAGCGCCCGTAACCCGCAGGCAAAAAATATTTTTTCATGAAAACAGGGACACCAAACATTTCGTCTGGTGTCCCTGTTCTTAGAGCTTGTATTCATAGGAAATATATGCGGATTTTCGAGCAAATTTTTTTGCAGACAAGGCAAAAATTTGCAGGCATACTTTCGTATGGCAAGAATTTTTCACGCAGTATGCAACAAAATTTGCCGAAAAGACGTAGATAGACGCCTATGAACACGAGCTCTTACTTCTTTCGGATGACCATTCCCATGGTGAAGCCGTGGGAGGAGGCGCTGTTGTATGTAATGTGGGATTTCTCGATGCGCTCATGCACGCCCTGGATGCTGCTCAGGTTGCACAGGATCTCCGCCGTATTCCGTGCGTCCGCCAGTGCGCCGTGCTCCGTTCCCTCAAAGTAGATCTGCATGGAACCGAGGGCGTTGGTTAGGTTCATGGGACGGGTGAAGCCGTACATCCGCTGGTGGATTCGCTGCAGATCCACCCAGTGCGCATAGAACATATCGTGCAGCGGAAATTCCTTCAGATCTGCCTCCCGCAGGATCACGTTCTGATCGCTGGTGCTCCAGGTATAGAACCGGCTGCGCACATCGCTGCCGATCCAGTCCGCAAACTGTTCCATCGCCTCGGCATACTGCGGTGCTTTTTCCACTGTTTTTTTGGTGATGCCGGTGATCTGCGTGATGCGGTACGGAATATCGCTGTACTGCGGCTTGACGTAGGTTTGAAAGCTGTCCAGCTTCCGGTTTTCCTCGTCCAGCTTCACAGCACCGATCTCGATGATCTCATTGCCGGCAACTGCCTGCAAATCCGGATCCCGCAGCGGTGTGAATTCCAAATCCAATACGATTTTATTCCCCTTCATGATACTTCCGTTCTCCTTTCCAGAGCAACTTGTCCCAGCGCAGCACGGCGTTCTCCGGCCGTGGCTGCGTTCTCGAAAAACTTATCTGTATTATACCATAGTTTTTCGAAAAAGGCAATGGATTTTGGCAGAGCCCTGGAAAAAACCGCACTTTTTGTCCGACAAAAAGCGGACGCAGCCCTCCGCTGCATCCGCTCTGCGTTATATTTTGTTTGTTGCACGGCTCAGATCATGCCGCACTCGTCATAATCGCTCCATTTTGCGTCATCCACATGCCGGCGGCGTGTGGAAATGGCGTAGACAATGCCGGCAACGGCAACCGCAATGGTAACCACCGCCAAAAGCAGACCGAGCAGCGATGACCGCTTCGATTTCTTTGCCATGATTACATCGCACTCCCTTCCGTCTGACCCATCTCAGACATCAGACGCTGCAGCTCAGTATCCACATCCATATCATGCTGGAGCTGTTCAAAGGTCTTTGCATCCGCAGAATCGCTGCCTGCGATCTCGCTGAATGCCGCAGCCTCTGCCTCCTGCTGGGTCACCTTCTGTTCCATCCGGTCGAACTTATCCAGTGCGCTGGAACTGTCCATTCCGCCCACAGTCTGTGCCAGATTCTTCTGCGTCTTTGCCATCTGAGAGCGTGCCACCAGCATTGCCTGACGGCTCTTTGCCTCCTCCAGCTTACTTTTCAGGGTTTCCACCTGCTCCCGAATCTGTGCGGTCTGGGCAGCGATCTGCTCGTACATCTTCTGATAAGATTCCACTTCGGCATCTGCGCTCACCTTATGGGAGAGAGCTTTCTTTGCCAGATCTACATCGCCGGCAGCCAGTGCTGCCTTTGCTTTAGCTTCCCAATCTGCGGAAGTCTTTACTGCATTTTCGTACTGCCGCTTTGCGATCCGCTCACTTGCCATTGCCTTGCCCAGCGCCTGTGTGGACTGCTGGACATCCTTCTGCAAGTCGGAGATGATCTGCTTTACCATCTTTTCCGGATCTTCTGCACGATCAATCAGGTCGTTGATGTTTGCCTTCAGGAGATCACCGATTCTCGAAAAAATTCCCATGTTTCTATCCTCCGAAACGTCTTGTTTTGCGGAATTGCTTTGTTCCTATTATACCGTATTTCGCCGGTTTTGTCAAGCATAATTCTTACAAAAGATTTACAAATTTAGATTTTTGCAGACGCTTTACCCAAATTTTCAAAAATGGAATGTGGAATTTCTGCCCATAACGCTGAAAAATCCGTCCGAAAATACTACAGAGCCCTTACAGCCAAAAGCGGCCGCAGAAACGATTTTTCCGTTCCTGCGGCCGAATTTTTATGGTGTTTGTTCACGGCACACTTTTTTCAGCGTGCGCCCCGCTGTTACCGGCGCTTCCGGCTTGCTGCCATGAGCAGAAGCAGCACTGCACTGCTGGACAGCAGCACGGTCAGTCTGCGGTCGCCGGTCTTGGGCGAGTTGCTGACTGCGGGTGTGCTGCGGTAGGACGAACCGCCGGACGAACCGGACGAATAGCCGCCGTTGCTTCTCGTGGTCGTGGTTCTTCCCGCCGTTCCTCCGCCAGCGGTGGAACGCTTTACCGTGGTGGAAGCTGCCGTTCCCGTGGTGGTCGTGGTCTGTGCCGCCTCGGTCGTGGTTTCTGCCGTGGTTGTGGTGGTGGGAGTCTGTTCCCCGTTCCCAGAATCCGTCCGGCGCATGGTCGTGGTGGTGGTTTCCTCGACGGTGGTCGTGGTGGTTTCCTCGGTGGTTGTGGTCGTGGCAAGTGTGCCCGTGCCCAGATATGCGTCAACCATAACGATTCTGCCGTCCGTGAGCTCTGCCACGACGGTCACCGTCCAGGTGCCATCCGCTTCCGTTGTGATGTTCAGGAGCTGGAGCATGCCGTCTCCGGTCAGGCGGAAGTAGATCGGCTCTGCCAGTGCGAAATCAGCAGGGGCTTCCAGCTCGGACAGCTGGTAGATGCAGTCCGGTGTCAGCTCCGGCAGCAGGTACGGCGTGCCGTTCTCCGACATCCAGGCAGCTGTTACAGTGCCATCCTCGGCGGTCAGCTGAAGCGAAGCGCCGCCCAGCAGATTGCCCTCTGCATCCTGCTTGCAAACCACGATGGTGGTCGTTGTGGTCACGGTTGTGGTCGTCGTTTCCTCCGTAGTGGTTTCTTCCTCGGTGGTGGTCGTCTCTTCGGTGGTTGTCGTAGTTTCCTCGGTTGTTGTGGTGGTTGTCGCAGCTGCGGTGGTCGTGGTAGTCGTGGTAAGTTTCGTAGTCGTGGTCTCCTCTGCCGTAGTAGTCGTGGTGATGGTCACGGCGGTGGTAAAGGTAGTTGCAGCGGTGGTCGTTGTGGTAGTTTTTGCGGTAGTTGCGGTTGTAGTCGTTGTGGTGGTGGTTGTGGTGGTTGTCGGTGTGGTCGGACCAGCGGAGCTTGCCGTAGTTTGCGCAGTAGTGCTGGTAGTTGTCGTGGTTGTCGTGGTCGTAGTTGCCTTCGTTGTTGTGGCAGTGGTTGTTTCTGTGGTAGTTGTGGTTGTGGTCGTTTTTTCTGTGGTTGTTGCCTTTGCCGTTGTGGTAATGGGCGTTGTCGCAGTTGTGGTGGTTGTCGGTGTGGTCGGACCAGCGGAACTTACCGTAGTTTGCGCAGTAGTGCTGGTCGTTGTCGTGGTCGTAGTTGCCTTCGTTGTTGTGGTGGTTGTTGTTTCTGTGGTAGTCGTGGTTGTGGTCGTTTTTTCTGTGGTTGTTGCCTTTGTCGTTGTGGTGGTAGTAGTTGTTGCAGTTGCGGTTGTCGTGGTCGTTGCGGTCGTTGTTGTTGTTGTTGTGGTAGCAGTTGTTTCTGTTGTGGTGGTGGTCGCTTCTGTGGTCGTCGTGGTGGCAGATGTCGTAGTTTCTGTAGTCGTGGTCATTGTCGGACCGGCGCTGCTCTGGGTAGTGGTCACAGTGGTTTCTGCGGTAGAAGCCGTGGTCGGGCCGGCAGAGCTTGCCGTGGTGGCTGTGGTCGAAGTTGCTGTGGTCGTGGTGGTAGTAGTCGTGGTGGTGGTGGTTGTTGTCGTGGTGGTAGATTCTGTGGTAGTTCCTTCCGTGGTTGCTTCTGTTGTCGCCGTTGTGGCGGCTGTCGTGGCGGTAGTAGTTGTCGTCGTTGTTGTGGTGGTAGTGGTCGGCGTGGTGGATGTGGCAGTTGTGCTGGTGGTCGCTGGCGTAGTAGATGTAGTGGTGGTAGTAGTCGTCGTCGTTGTGGTAGCAGTTTCTGCCTTTTCGTTAGGCACCTGAATACGAATGGTATCGCCGTCAATTACCTTCAGGTTTGCCGATACGTTGTCCTCGATGTCCATATAATACCGGATCGCCTGAATCGTTGCGTTCCAGTAGGTGACTTTCATTCTGCCGCCCTCGCCGAATGCAATGCCATCTCCGGTAAAGGTGTTCGTCCCCTCGGAGATATCCTTCTGCATTGCCATCGCATCGCCAGTGGGCTTAAACTGGATCTCATGGGAATCACCCTGAATACCGCTGACATCTACTTCGATTTTGGTAATGGGCATATTGCTGTACTCATCGCCGAAATATTTTTCCGCATCGCTTTCCGGATTGGTCGACTCCACATAGGACGGTCTGCCCACGGTGATGGTATAGTCGCTGTTGACAATAAAGTACATCTTCTGTCCCACCAGCGTATCCTCATAGCCTGCCGGCGCTTTGGCTTCTACGATGTAGTACATGCCGGGCTCCAGATAGCCGTCCACCAACTTCTCGCCATTCCAGCTGCAAACCTTTTCGTCATCGGACGCACGGTACAGCGCCAGTTCTGCGCTGCCGTCCGGGATCACATCGCCGCTCTCGCTGTCCACCTTTTGCAGCGTTACCTTTGCGCCGGTGATACGAATGTCGATCATGGTGACAACGGTATCTGTGCTGGCAGCAGCCTTGCTCCAATCCGGCTTGCCATTCACCTCAGCCTCAGTGGTGTGCACGGTATATACGCCGTTTTCCTCAGTCACATAGAAATAGATGGGCTTTGCCAGCTCGTATTCCGCAGAGGGTGCTGCGATCTCCTCCAGAACATAGTAGGGGTTCTGGCTGGCGCCGGCAACGTGGATGTCTGCCAAATCGTTCAGACCGATGTTCAGCGTCTGATTTGCCTGTGTTCCGTCAAATCCGGCAACTGCCGTTTCCGTGCCGTCCTGAACCTTTTTCAGCGAAAGGATTGCGCCCTCCAGCAGAGTGCCTTCGCTGTCCTTCTTCTGAATGGTCAGTCCCTGCTGGTTCGCAATCGTTGGAACGGTATCATGGGATGCCGGTCCGACGGCGGGCTGCTGCTGCGGTGCCTTGAACGGCGGATAGATCAGCATGTTCTCGGTGTCGATGCGCATACCGGGAATGGTGGTGTCGTCAAATCGGTTTTCTGTCGAGAGGACATTGCCCCCGTATTTCCAGCTGTCGCCGTCCCTGGTCAGGGTGTAGGTCGTGCCGTCACAGGTGAACTGCTTCTCCTGAATCTCGCCGGAAGCGATGGTATATGCGGTATTCACCACATAGGTGACACCGCCGGTCTGGGGCTTCTGGTGGTCCGTGGTCGCCGGATACATGGTGACACGGACTTCCGTCGGAACGATCAGACCATCCTGTTCCTCGTAGGTTTCCTCATAGTCAATGTAATACCGCATCTCGGATTTCCGGTAGCCGTCCGGTGCGTCCTCCTCGGCGATGTAGTACTCGTGTTTCAGCGTAACGGGCGCATCCGGATCTTCCTCGCCGATGTCGAACTGTGCGTTATAGGACGCCTGCAAATTCTCGGTGACCATGGCGTCCACCGCATCCCACTGACCGTCCGCCTGCTTCTGATACAGCACGAGAGCTGCGCCGGACAGCAGGTTGCCCTTGGCATCCACTTTCCGGAGATCCACGGTATAGCCGGTATCTACAGAAAGCAGACTGTACGGGCCGGTGTACGGACGGTAGCCAAACTCTGTACCGCCGTCAAAGCTCTTGGCGATGAGCGCACCGGAGAGGTGGCCTCTGTGGTTGGAATCGCTTCTGCCCTCCAGTGTCCACTCGTCTGTGACATCCGCCAGCGGTGCCAGAATCGTTCCCTGGAAGTTGTTCGCCAGCACGACCCGTGATGCCTCGTAGAAGTTATACAGCAGGCTGGTTACGCCGGGATGGTTGTTATCTTTCTGGTCATCATCCAAGGGACCGGTACGTCCCACGGCAACATCATTGATGTATGTGAACTTCTGCCCGTTTTCGTGGTTGATATCCGAGATGTGCACATCCCCGCTTCCGGCGACATTGACCACGATGTAGGAGTTGTTCCAAGTGGTAGTGCTGCCGTCATTGGCGACGACGGTGCGGGGCGTTTTCAGCGCTGGAATGTTCTCATACTTGACGTAGATGCACTCCTGATACTGTGCCCACTCCTCCGGTGTCAGGGTGAATACCACCTCTTCCGCCGTGGATGCGCTGCCGGTATACGTGAATGTGGCAGTATCGCCGCTGACGGAGAACGTGCCTGTCGCCTTCTGGCGGCTCAGCTTCTGGCTGTTTTTCTGGAGCAGTGCGAACTGGTCTGCCACGGAGAAGTCCGACGACTGGAAGAACTGGTCTTTCGCATCCTGATACAAGCCGTATTTCCGGTAGTTCGTATCGGTATCGTTCATGTCCACGCCGTCGCCGATCCAGAAGATCTGTCTGTTGTCGGTGTTCAGCTGGCGCACCGGTCCGTTGTTGATGATGAGATGGGCATAACCGCTGTCTCCCAGCAGGCTCTCCAGCGATTCGCCGGTGTTATAGTCGCCTTTGCCCACTTCATAATCCCAGCCGATGTACGGCGACAGATTGGCGCCGCCACCTACGGCAATACGTCCCTCTGCATCGGAATCATGGGATTTGAAATCGTCTTCCAGAAATATGCAGAACTGTGAGGCAATGCCGAGGACGTAGGTCTTGTTGGCATTGGCAAGGGTTTCCGCCACCGTTGCCCCACGGAGTGCGCTCTTCTCGCCGACCAGAAGCGTCACGTCGTCAGACTGCACACCGCCGCCCCAGCTGGTGACCGCATTCGCTGCACCGGCTGTCAGCCCGGACAAACCCGTCATCGTACTCGTTACCGCCATCACCGCTGCCACGGCAGCGCCGGCAATTCTTTTTCTCATCGTTTTCATCCTTGTCACCTCATTTTATCCTCGAAATTCTTTCCATATCTCTCAATTCAAAACAGACTTTTCACATTTTACATCTGGAAAATTTATGTTGCAATTGTCTATTTTGTTTGATATAGTTATTATATCATATTGTTGCTCGAAAATCAAGGGGGCTTGCATCCAAAAAATTTTCCTGTGATTTTGTGAAAATTATACAAGTTTCAACACATTTTGCTGCATTTTCAATCGCATCTGTAAATTTCAAACGATTTTTTCGCCAATCCGCACGAGAAAATATGCAAAAAATATGCCGGCATCCTCTCACGAAGATGCCGGCATACCTGTGTACGTCTCTCTTGAAATTCGTTGTTATATTTTCACAAACTTTATGCTTTTTTCACATCTGGATTTTCTGGTTTTTCCAACATATCCACCGATTCCGCATCACCGGACGGCGTTTCCGGACGGGAAAGCGGGCCTTTCAGAATGCGGTCAATGGCGTTGGAGTTGAGCTGCGTGGAAAGGCGCAGGCGGTCGATGTCCGTCCGCATGGCAGTGAGATCGGAGCCAAGGGACTTGCGCACCTTTGCCGACTGGGCATTAACCTCAGCACGCATAGACTCCAGATCGGACTCCATGGCGTTCAGCTCCGCAGCCACACGTCCCATCATGGTCTGCTCCCGCTCTACCAGAAGCTTGATGTAATCTTCCAGCCGTTCCATGCGAATTTCCAGCGCACGGTTCTGAATCTCCAGCGCCCGCAGACGTGCGCCGGTTCCCATGTTCACCTGATTCTGCCGCACGCCGAAGATGTGCAGCGGGCGGGGCCAGCCCTTGACCTTCTGCTCCTCCCACTCTTCCTCCGGATATGCAGTCGTCGGCATACGGTAGGTACCTTCCTCTTCCAACTCTTTCTTTGCCTGTTCCAGTGCCTCTTCCAATGTTTCCATTTGGTATGCCTCCCTCTCCGTTACTTTTGCAGCTGCTGTTTCCACACGTCCAGCGTTTCCGCAATGGTCTGTTCCAGCGGAATCTCCGGTGTCCAGCCGGTGTCCTGCTGAAGCTTGGAAATATCCGCCCGAATGACAGGAATTTCCACGGGGCGCAGCTTGGCGGGGTCGATCTCCACCTGGATCTCTGCGCCGCTCTGGGCAATGATCTGCGTCAGGATCTCCTGAATGGCAACAGCGGTTCCGCTGCCCACATTATAGGTTTCTCCGGCACGGCCGTGCTGCGCCAGCAGCGCATAGGCACGCACCACATCCCGCACATCGGTGAAATCCCGCTTGGCGGACAGATTGCCCACGTGCATCACCGGTTCCCGCAGTCCCAGCGAAATCTCCGCCGCCTGTTTGCAGAAGTCGGACACCACGAACTGGGGCGTCTGATTGGGGCCGACGTGGTTGAACGCCCGAATCATGACGATCTCCATGCCGTATGCCCTGGCGTACAGCGACCCGAACCAGTTCTGCGCTGCTTTGGTCACGGCGTAGGGGTTGCCCGGATGCACCGGCGTATCCTCACCGACCAGCTCCGTTTCCGGCGGGAGCATTCCGTACTCCTCCCCCGAACCAATGAGCAGAATGCGGGGCGCATAGCCCTCGATGGCACGGACGGCATCCAGCACATTCAGACTGCCGCAGAGGTTGATCTCCACGGTTTTCTGGGGATTTTTCCAGGAGAACGCCACAGAGCTCTGGGCCGCCAGATGGAAAATCACGTCCGGACGCAGCCGCACCAGCAGCGCCTCCACCGCATCCTGATCCAGAATGTCCAGATTATACGCCTCGCAGCCCTCCACGGAAACATCCTCCTGGGGCAGCTTGGTCACGGTGGTGTCCCAGTGACATCCCTGCACCAGCTGCCGTGCCAAATAGCTCCCCACAAATCCGCCGCCGCCGATAATCAGCGCCTTCATGACAATCGCCGCCTTTCTGCAAATTCCGCCAGCGTGGCATAGACCTTTTCCACCACGTCTGCCTCTTCATATTCTTCTTCCACCCGTTTTGCCGCTGCCCTGCCGTACTGCTCCCGCAGCGCCTTGTCATCCGCCAGCTTCTGGATCGCCTGTGCCAGCGCCGGCACATCCTCCGGCGGCACGGTGATTCCCGTCACGCCGTCCAGACTGACATGGGGCACGCCGGTGGGCAGACTCGTATTGATGACGGGCTTGCCGTACACCATCGCCTCCTGCTGCACGATGCCAAACGCCTCGCTGTTCGCCACGGAGGGCAGCACAAAGATATCACAGTCCGCAAATGCCGCACGCAAATCTTCCTCGGACAGATTGCCTAAGAAATGCACACGTGTCTCCATCTGCGCCATTTCCGCCATCCTGTGAAGTTTCTCCTCCATCTCCGGCGTTCCGTGTCCCACCAGAAACAGCTCGCAGCCATGCACCTGGGCGAAAGCGTGCAGCAGCACCTCGATGCCCTTATAGTACACAAACCGCCCCACAAACAGGACTCGCACCGTCTCCGGATTCCGCTGTATCTGCCGCAGGATGGGTTTCCGCGCAATGTTCCGGTAGGCTGCCACGTCAATGCCGTAGGGAATGACACGGCACTTCTCCCGAAACTGCGTCAGAATCGGGGAACTGGTGATGTGCCCCTCCGTTGCCACAATGATGCAGTCCACACGGCGCAGAAAGCGCAGCAGCAGCGGACGGTACAGCCGCATGAGTTTTTTCTGGCGCACCACATCGCTGTGCCATGCGACCACCACCGCCCCACGGTATCCCGACAGCAGACACGCCGCATCCGCCAGGGGAAAGGGCATGTGAATCTCGACCACATCCGCCTGTTTCGCCATCTGCCGAAACTTCCGGAAAAAGGAGAAGGACACCGGACAGGAAAAATACGTGCCCAGACTGCTGGCGTAGTGCACCGGCACACCCTCCACTGTGCGGTCCTCGCCCTTGCCCTTTTCCTGACACACCAGCACCTGTACTTCTGCACGCCTGTTCAGTTCCCGGGAGAACGTGCGCACCAGACTTTCGATGCCGCCGATGTGGGGGAAATATGCCTTATTTACCTGCAAAATGCGCAGTTTTTTCTGTTCCTGCTCACTCACCGCAGACCTCCTGATACACCGCATAGAGCTGCTTTGCCGAAGCCTCCCACGTGAATTTCGCCGCACGCAGCGGGCCCGCCTTTTTCAGCTTCTCCCGCAGCGCCGCATCGGTATAGAGCCGCTCCAGTCCGCCGGCGATGGCGTCCACCTGATAGGGGTCGACCACCACGGCATCCTCCCCCACGACCTCCGGCAGGGATGCCGCATGGGTTGTGAGCACGGGCACACCGCACGCCATTGCCTCCAGCGGCGGCATGCCGAAGCCCTCGTAAATGGACGGGAACACAAACGCCAGCGCTCCGCACATCAGGGCGCAGATGTCCGCATCCGGCACGTACTCCGTAAAGAGCACCTCTTTTTCCAGATGCAGCTGGTGCACGGTTTCATAGATGCCGCTGTCCAGCCAGCCCTTTCCGCCGGCGAGCACCAGTCTGGGGGGATTGTGCTTGCCGTTGGCGAACTGGGCATATGCCTCCATGAGCCGTTCCAGATTCTTTCGCGGCTCCAGCGTTCCCAGATACAGGAAATAGTCCCCGCCGATGGAGAACTTCTCCTTGACGGCGGCAATTGCCGCCGCATCCGTCACCGGATGGAAGCGCTCCTGATCGACACCGCAGTACACCACCCGAATCTTGTCGGCGAACTGGGGAAAATAGCGGATGATCTCCTGCTTGGAGAACTCGGAGTCCGTCACAATGCGGTCTGCCCGCTTCATGGACTTTTTCAGGCCGGTTTCCAGCATATATTTGGTTCTGCCCCGCACCGTCTCGGGAAATGTCTTGTACACCATGTCGTGCACGGTGACGATCTTCTTTCCCGCCACATTCGGCGGAACGATGTAGTTGAAAAAGTGAGTGACCTGCGCCCTGTCCCCGAAAAAGTGCCGGTAGGACACGGGCAGGAAGTTGGACACCAGCCGATAGACATAGCCCGATGCCTTTGCCCAGTGGGGCTTCATGTTGTCCCGCAGATACGGGGCAAGCCGTTCGATCTTGATGTGTTCATCCTTGCGGGAGAAGAATTGCAGCAGGAATTCGTCCTCCGGATGCAGCTGTGCCAACGCCTGAATTTGTCCTGCCTCACAGTACCCGATGCCGGTCATCCGGCAGCCGATCAGCGGCAGCACATCAAATGCAATACGCAAATTTCGTTTCGCTCCTCTCCCATAGAGATCAGATTCTGAATAGGCTCCAAGAGCCTGTTTCATACCAGCAATTTGCCCAGATACGAAACAGGCTCCAGAATTTTCATCTACAGTTTGTTATATATTCTGGCACTTCAGCTCGTGCTCTACCAGAGCCAGATCGTTCTTTACCATTCTTGCGACCAGATCGGAGAACGGAATCTCACGCTTCCAGCCCAGAACAGACTCTGCCTTTGCCGGATTGCCCAGAAGCACATCGACCTCTGCCGGACGGAAGAACTTCTTGTTGACCTTGACGATGACCTTGCCGGTTGCCTTGTCGATTCCGACTTCGTCCACACCGCTGCCCTGCCACTCGATGGAGATGCCCACGTGGGAGAACGCCGTTTCCACAAATTCCCGTACCGTACGGGTCTCATTGGTGGCGATGACATAGTCGTCCGGCTTGTCCTGCTGGAGCATGAGCCACATTGCACGGACATAGTCCTTGGAGTGACCCCAGTCACGCTTGGAATCCATGTTGCCCAGTTCCACATAATCCTGCACGCCCAGCTTGATGCGTGCAACGGCATTGGTGATCTTTCTGGTGACGAATTCCAGACCGCGGCGCTCGGACTCGTGGTTGAACAGGATGCCGGAGCATGCGAACAGACCATAGCTCTCCCGATAGTTCTTGGTGATCCAGTGGCCGTACAGCTTGGCAACGCCGTACGGGCTTCTGGGATAGAACGGGGTCTTTTCGGTCTGCGGCATCTCCTGCACCAGACCGAACATCTCGGAGGTGGATGCCTGATAGAACCGGCACTCCGGCTTTACGGCACGGATGGCTTCCAGCATGTTGGTAACGCCCAGCGCATCGATCTCTGCGGTTGCCAGCGGCTGCTCCCAGCTGGTTGCCACAAAGGACTGCGCTGCCAGATTGTACACCTCATCTGCCTGAGAGATCCGCATTGCGGAGATCAGGGAGATGACGTCGGTCATGTCCGCATAGATGAAGTGGATCTTTTCCTTGATGTGGTCTACGTTGCCGTAGTCTACCACGCTCTTGCGGCGCATGATGCCGTACACTTCGTAGCCCTTTTCCAGCAGCAGTTCTGCCAGATAGGAGCCGTCCTGTCCTGTAATACCTGTGATCAATGCATGTTTTGCCATAATCGTATTCCTTTCTATTTTCAAAGGGGAAAAGCCCTTTTTCTTCCCTTCACGCCTTGCGCCCGCCGGTTATACCAGCTGCGCACGGTTGCAGATCTTCAGATTCTCGATGACCTTTTTCACGTCCTGTGTGCTGTCCTTGGCGCAGATCAGAACGGCATCGTCCGTATCCACCACGATCAGATCCTCCACGCCGACTGCCGCAATGAGCCGCTTGCCGCCGCAGATGGTGCTCGCCTTCGTGCCGATGGTGATGACATCGCCTTCGATATAGTTGCCGTATTCATTGGTGGGGTTGATGCGCTCCACTGCCAGCCAGTTTCCCACATCGTCCCAGCCGAAGCTTGCCGGCAGGGTGTAGATGTTCTCCGCCTTTTCCATGACGCCGAAGTCGATGGACTCGCTGCGGAATGCCTGATACTCGGTTTCCAGCACGCACTCATAGTCCGGCGTGCCCACCGCAGCCTCGATACGCACCAGTCCCTCGTAGATGTCCGGCATGAGCTTCTCGATGTTGGCGAGAATGGAAGAGGTCTTCCACACGAACATGCCGCTGTTCCACAGGTAGCGGTGGGATGCCAGATACTGCTTGGCGGTTTCCAGATCGGGCTTTTCCTTGAAGCACTCCACACGGTAGACGCCGGTCATGCCCAGATCGGCATCCCGCTCAAACTTGATATAGCCGTAGCCGGTCTCCGGATAGGAGGGGGTGATGCCGATGGTCACCAGATTCTCGTCCCGCTCTGCCACGGCGACTGCCTGACGGAGCACATCCACGTACATCTCCTCGTAGCGGATGAGGTGGTCTGAGGGCAGCACCAGCATCATGGCATCGCCGTACTTCTTGCGGATGACTGCCGCTGCAAGTCCGATGCACGGCGCTGTATTGCGGGAGCACGGTTCCAGCAGGATGTTCTCCGCAGGCAGTTCCGGCAGCTGTTCCTGCACCAGTGCGGCATACTTCACGTTGGTGACCACGAAAATGTCCTCCATGGAAACCAGCGGCAGCAGACGCTTCACCGTCTTTTGAATCATTGTGTCCCCGTCGCTGGTGAGCGAGAGGAATTGCTTCGGATAGTTGACACGGCTCTTCGGCCAGAAGCGTTCGCCACGCCCGCCAGCCATAATCACAGCAGTTACTTTCATGGGGTATCTCCTTTGCTCTTATCATTTTGTGCGGACTCCATTGATTCCTGCACCATCATCTCCTGCGCATCGTGGGACTGTTCCTCCTCGTTGGTCTCGCCGGGGAACAGCGCCGTTTTCAGGGTCATCAGGACAATGCGCAGATCTAAAAAGATCGAATAGTTTTCAATATACATCAGGTCCATCTTCAGCTTGTCATAGGGCTGGGTGTCATATTTTCCGATGACCTGTGCATAGCCGGTCAAACCGGCTTTGACATGAAGCCGGAACTCGAACTCCGGCATAGTTTTCTCATATTGCTGCGCCAGCTCCGGACGCTCCGGACGTGGCCCGACCACGGACATCTCCCCGCGGAAAATGTTGAACAGCTGGGGCAGTTCGTCCAGCCGGCACCGGCGGAGCACACGTCCCACACGGGTGATGCGGTCGTCATCCTCCCGTGCCAGCTGCGGCCCGTGCTTCTCTGCATCCACCACCATACTGCGGAACTTATAGACATAGAACTCTTTGCCCCCCAGCGTCAGACGCTTCTGCCTGAACAGCACCGGCCCGCCGTCGTTCAGCTTGATGGCAAGGGCACAGACCAGCATGACCGGAGAGAGCAGTACGGTAAATACCACAGCAAATGTCAAGTCGAACGCACGCTTGACCAGCCGCTGTTCCATCGACAGACCGTAGTTCCGGCACAGCAGCAGCGGCGTATCGAACAGCCGGATCTCCTCCGCTCCGCGCAGGATGATGTCGGAGATCTTCGGGGCGATATAGGTGCGGATGTTTCGGGCGAAGCAGTACTTGAGCAAGTCGTTGCGCCGCTGTCCGGGGATCTCGCACAGGATCACGCCTTCATACCGTCCGATCGCCGCACAGATCTCCTCGGTGGATTCCGCAATGCTCACGGACTCACAGATCATATACTTGTCCACACGGCGGCTCATTTTCAGCACCAGCTCGGCGGCGTTCTTGTCGCCGTAGATGACGACCAGATGGCGTGGCGGATAGATGCGGAAGTACAGCCGGTTCACCAGCACCACCCACAGCACCAGCACCAGCAGATCGTACCCCGTGAGGATCACCATGGGGAGCGTGGCGGAAAAGTCACGGTTGACCACGCTGATCTGGAAGTACGTCAGCACATTGACGCACAGAATGGAGAGCGTCTGGGAATAGAACATATCCGTCCGCTTCAGATAGCCTGCCTTCAGCCCGCCGAACGCCTTGCTGAACAGCATCACCATGACGATATAAATTAAAATCATCACCCAGTTGCCGCGCCGATAAAACGGCAGCAGGATGGCATCGCTATAGCTCTGATACCATACCCACACAAATCCCAGTGTATAAAGCCCCACCAGAATCACAGCGGCAGAAAACGAAAAGATTCGTTTATATTGATCTCTGCGATTTTTCATTCCAATTCTATTTTACAGCGCTGCCGCAGAATCATATCTCTGCATATTCCCCAGCAGCCTTTTCTCACTTTCTAAAAATCAGGAAACACCGGCGAAATTACCGGCATCGTTTCCAGAAAACATATACTTTATTATAGCAGAGGGATATGGTGCTGTCAAGCGTTTCCCGCATTTTCAGCATTTTTCCCGAAAAAAATCGGTGCCGCGGCAGATTGCGACACCGATACGAGATATCATTTTTTCATTTTCCCCTGTACTCAGACAGCAGTGAACAAATAGTACTGATTCGTTCCGGCATACTGAATGGCAAGCTGCTGTGCGCCATCCGCACCCTTGACGGAATAGATCAGCACCACATAAGTGTCATCCACATCTTCTCCGTTGGTGATGCCGTTTCCCAAGTACTCATCCAGCTCCCGGCTGGAGATCTCGGTATACTGGGTATCGTAGGAGATGCCCTGCCACACCAGAATATGGTACAAATAGATGTTTTGCCGAATGGAGATGTTGCTCTGGCTGGACTTGGTGGTCACCGTTGTCTGCGCCGGTTCTGTCGGCTGCGTCTGTGCGGTGGTCGCCTGTGTCACAGCGGTAGTGGTACGTACCGGCTTGGTCTGCGTTTCAGCGGCAGTCGTCTTTTTCACCGTGGTCTGTGCCGTTTCGGTCTGTACCGCCGTTGTCACCGGTTCCGTCTGCACGGCATCCTCCGCCGCATCTGTCACGGCAGCACAGGCGGTTTCCGCCGTCTGGCGTTCCGCCGGTTGCGATGCACGGGACTCCTGCGGTTTTTCCGCCGTATTGGCAGAGGTTGTTGTGATAAGCGGCTGCGTCTGGGTTTCCGGCGGCTGCTCCGGCAGCGCAGTCACAACAGCAGTTTCCGTGGCGGGCTGGAGTACGACCAGCTGGTCGGTGCCGTTCTGCGGCATCCGGCTATGCACCGCCGCCATCATCACCACAGCACACGCCAGCGCCACGGTACAAATTCCGGCGGAAGCGGTCTGCCAGCGCCGATACCACGGACAGCGAGCCTCTTTGCGCTCCGCATCTGCGGCATGCTTTAAAATCTGCGCATACATCCGATCCTTTGCCGCCTCATCCGGCGACAGGTGCTGGAGTGCCTGCTGAATCCTACGACGATCTTCTTCCTGATTCCGCATCCGGCTCACCTCCCAATGTTTGCGACAGCTGTTTTCTGCCGCGGTGCAGCAGAGAACGAACGGTAGATTCTTTCTTTCCCAGCATCTGTGCAATTTCCGTGCTGGAATATCCCTCGTAGTAAAATAAATAGATCACAGTTTTATACTGATCCGGCAGTTTCATCACGGCGGAGAGCACCTCCGACTCCTGCGCATCCGGCGGCGCCTGTACGCAGCCCATTGCCTGATCCCAGTCCTCCACCTCCTGCCGGCTGGCACGAAACCAGTGGCGCAGTGCATTTTTACAGAGGTTGGAGGCTGTGACAATGAGCCACGCGCGCCCATGGGCATCATCTTCCCAAAGCTGCGGCTCTTTCATGGCACGGAGGAATGTTTCCTGTGTCAGATCCTCTGCGTCTGCCTGATTTTTCATACGTATGTAGCAGACCCGGTATACCGTGTCAACATGCCGCGCGTAGAACTGCGCAAATGCTGTATCCTCCTGCGGCATGAAACCCCTCCCATTGCTCCAGAAGCGCACTTCTGCAAGCGTGTCTGATACTCCGCAGCGCACCTCCGGCACCCCTGGAGCTCCGGTTACAAGTATACCGCATTTTTATGAAATAAATATATCAAAAGCATGTATTTTCGAGAAATGTGCACATTTCTCATCATGCTGAATTTGGCGGCGTTGTGCCGTTCGAACGACTTCGAAGCGGGCACAACAAGGAATGGAGGAAATTGGAAATTTTTTCTATTCCACCTGACAAGTGACCGAAGCGGTCGGTTCTGCACTATGCCTACGCAGGGGGCACAGCCCTTTGTGCAGAAGCGGCATCCGCCGGCAGTGCGATTTTCTGCCGTCCCTTATGCGAATGCCACGGTGACAGCGGTGCGGTCATCGTCAGGGAATGAAACAAGTGTTCTTTCTCTGCGTGCGCCATTTCCGAAACGCTTTGCAGATGTCTTGAAAAATCCCTTCATATGGGATACAATCGAGGCAGGGGAATTGTTGCACGCCGGCGGAAAAATTTTCAAGTTTGGAGGATTGCACAAATCAAAGATAGCTTTTTCGTCATTTTCACCATATTCTGTCAGAATTCTATCTTTTCAAAAAAACTGTTCCATTTCCCCAAAATTTATGCTATAATAATAGGTGTTGGCTTGTGCTGCCGGGGTGCTTTCCCCCGGCACATCCGCAAACTGAACCGGCACCATTGCCGAATCGAAAAAGGTGGCTTTCATGAACAAATACAAAAAACTCGCATCGAACACGCTGATTTTTGCGATCGGCTCGTTCGGCTCCAAGATTCTGCTGCTGCTGCTCACCCGGCTCTACACCGGAAACCTGAATCCGGGAGACAACAGCACCAAGGAACTGCTGGAACTGACTGCAAATTTCCTCTATCCGGTCATCACCTTCTGCATCGCAGACGCCATCATCCGCTATGGCATCGACCGGAATTTCGACAACCGGAGGGTTTTCACCTCCGCCTGCATGGTAGAGCTCGCCGGCATCGGGCTGCTCATTCTGCTTTCTCCATTCCTGACGCTCCTGCCCTATACGGAGGGCTATGTCGTCCTGCTGATGATCTACTGCGTCACGTCGGGCTTCCGGCAAGTCGCCTCGCAATTCGTGGTGGCACGGGGGCTGGTGCGATTGTACACCATTGACGGCATCATTACCACGCTGACGCTGTTCATCTTCAACGTGATCTTCATCGCCGGACTCCATTTGGGCGTCACGGGCTTTCTGCTCTCGGTGCTGCTCTCGGACTTCCTCTCCGGCATCTTCCTGTGGGTGACCGCCGGACTGCACCGTTTCTTCAACCTGCGCTATCTGGACAAGAAGATCATGCGCATGATGCTGCGGTTCTCCATTCCCCTCATCCCGTCGGCACTGCTCTGGATGGTGACCAGCTTCTCCGACCGTCTGTTTCTGCGGTACATGCCCGGTCCAAGCGGTCAGGTGGGCGAGACCGCTGCCGGCATCTACGGCATCTCTGCCAAGATCCCGAATCTGGTTTCCACCATTTCCACCATCTTCTTTCAGGCGTGGAACATGTCCGCCATCGAGGAGAACGACTCGCGGGACCGCAGCCGGTTCTACCACCGTGTCTACGACGCCTACCAGTCCTTTATGTTCATCGCCAGCGCATTCCTCATTGTTTTCCTGCGGGTTCTCTCCAACATTCTAATCGACTCCAGCACCTATCCGGAGTACGCCACCGCATACCAGTACACACCGGTTCTGGTACTGGCGGTGCTCATTATGTGCTTCAACCAGTTCCTCAGCAGCGTGTACACCGCAACCCAGCACACGACCCACTCCCTGTGGACCAATCTGGTGGCTGCCATTGTGAACATCGTACTGAACATCTTCCTCATCCGCATCTGGGGCATCATGGGCGCAGCCATTGCAACGCTGGTCAGCTACCTCGCCTGCTACTGCATCCGCATCGTGGACGCACGGCGCTATGTGCCCTTCCCCGTCAACCACGCAAAATTCCTCAGCAACATGGCGATTCTCATTCTGCTGAGCATGATCGTCGTGGAGACCCCGCCGCTGTGGGGTCTGTGGCTGACCATTGGCTTCCTCTTTGTCATTGTGTATAACTTCAGCGCTATCACCCTGACGCTTCAGGAACTGCTGCACCGGAAGAGAAGATAACCGGTGTTTCCACAGACCTTGGACAACTTGTGGAAAACGTATCAACCCCATTTTTCTTGAGAAAGGAGTCTTTTCTATGGCAACCCCACACAACACCGCCGCACCGGGCGACATCGCCAAAACGGTTCTCATGCCCGGCGACCCCCTCCGTGCCAAATTCATCGCAGAACACTTTCTGGAGAACGCCGTCTGCTACAACGAAGTCCGTGGCATGTACGGCTACACCGGCACATACCACGGTGTCCGCATCTCGGTGCAGGGCAGTGGCATGGGCATGCCCTCCATGGGCATCTATTCCTACGAGCTCTACCACGAGTATCAGGTAGAGCGCATCCTGCGCATCGGAACTGCCGGCGCCGTTGCCGACCACGTCCGGCTGCGTGACATCGTCCTCGGACAGGCAGCGTGCACCGATTCCAACTACGCCGCACAGTACGGGCTTTCCGGCACCTTTGCCCCCATCGCCTCCTATGCCTTGCTGGAAACTGCGGTACAGACCGCCCGCCAGCTGGAACTGCCGGTACACGTGGGCAATCTGTTTTCCACCGATGTCTTTTACCGTGAGCCGAGTCCGCTGCCGCAGTGGGCAAAGATGGGCGTACTCGCCACCGAGATGGAGGCAGCTGCCCTGTATCTGAACGCAGCCGCAGCCGGAAGAGAGGCACTGTGCATCACCACCATCTCCGACTGTCCCCTCCGTGGCGAGTCCACCTCGCCGGAGGAACGGCAGACAGCGTTCACCGACATGATGCGTCTGGCGCTGGAAACCTCCACGAAATAAAAATTTGAAAATCCCGTCAGATTTTCAGGTTATTTTCAGGTTTGTCTGATATACTAAGCACATGGATCGCAAAGATCCCCCTTTCCCATTTCAAGCGAAAATCAAAAGTGCTGTTTTCCGGCAGCAATTTTCCTTGAATCTTTTTCTGTACGTGACCTGTCCTTCCCCGGGCAGGTCCATTTTTTTGTCCGGTTTCGGAGGAAAACAAAAATCGCCCGCTGTCCGCAGACAGTGGGCGATCGTTTTTCAGAAAAATGGGATACGTTTCAGCTTACAACAATCAGTTAATGATGGTCTCGTTGTTCTCGGTATCCTTGCGGAACAGGTGGATCTTGTTCGCATCCAGAGCAACCTGAATCTCATCCTGCGGACGAGCAGTAGAACGAGGATCAACACGTGCAGTCAGCGGAATGCCAGCGCAGTCCAGGTACAGGAAGGTTTCAGCACCCATCATTTCGGTGATCTCTACGGTGCAGTTGATGATACCGGTCTTTGCGTTGGACAGGAACATCTCGTCGTCGTGGAGGGACTCCGGACGGATACCCAGAATGACTTCCTTGTCTACGAATTCAGCCAGCTCCGGTGTTACCTTTGCAGCCGGAATTTCAACCTGATACTTAACAGCCTTGCCGGTCTTGGTAGCTTCTGCGCCGAATTCTACATAGTAGTTGTCGGACTTCTTCAGAACAGCGTCGATGAAGTTCATCTGCGGAGAACCCAGGAATCCTGCAACGAACTTGTTGCCCGGCTTCTCGTACAGAGCCTGCGGGGTATCTACCTGCTGGATGATACCGTCTCTCATAACAACGATACGGTCACCCATGGTCATAGCCTCGGTCTGGTCGTGAGTTACGTAGATGAATGTCGTACCCAGCTTCTTGTGGAGCTTGGAGATCTCGGTTCTCATCTGCGCACGGAGCTTTGCGTCCAGGTTGGACAGCGGCTCGTCAAGCAGGAATACCTGCGGATTACGAACGATTGCACGGCCCAGCGCAACACGCTGTCTCTGACCACCGGACATAGCCTTCGGCTTACGATCCAGCAGGTGGCTCAGATCCAGGATCTTTGCAGCTTCTTCCACCTTACGTGCGATCTCATCCTTCGGAACCTTACGCAGCTTCAGACCGAATGCCATGTTGTCAAATACGGTCATGTGCGGATACAGAGCGTAGTTCTGGAATACCATTGCGATATCTCTGTCCTTCGGAGCGATGTCGTTTACCAGGCGGTCGCCGATGTACAGCTCGCCCTCAGAGATTTCTTCCAGACCAGCGATCATACGCAGGGTGGTAGACTTACCGCAGCCGGAAGGGCCTACCAGTACGATAAATTCCTTGTCCTTGATTTCCAGATTTACGTCCTTTACAGCAACTACATTGCCCGGATATTTCTTATAAATATGTCGAAGTGATAAACTTGCCATTTTCGCAGTTCCTCCTAAAATATGTTTTTCCCGATTTGAAGTGCAGTGGCTTCGTGCACCTTCTGCCGCCCTCGGTGATAATATAATCATACCAAAAATCCGCACATTTTTCAAGTCGTTTATTGCCCAAAATTACGCTTGTACATTTATCCATTATGACGAACTTTCTTTTTTGGTTTGTAACAAGCTTGAAAAAACGGTTTCTGAGTGCAACATTTTTTGGACATCTTGTTCGAACAGCTGAATACAGCCTCCCAGCGGCAGATCCGGGGGCATCGTCAGACCGCCCAGCGCCACACGTTCCAGCTCCTCCACGTGGTTTCCCAGTGCGGCGAACATCCGGCGCACCTGATGGTATTTTCCCTCGTGCAGGCAGATCAGCGCCTCCCGCTGTGTCTCCGGAACGGGCGCAGCCTGTGCCGGCTTGCACTGTGCGCCGTCGGCGAGCCGGATGCCGGCAGCGATGGCATCCGCATAGGCATCCTCCCACGGTCTTGCCAACAGGATGCGGTAATACTTTGCCACGTGCCCTCTGGCGGCGATGACCTGATGGGCAAGCTGTCCGTCGTCGGTGAACAGCAGCAGACCGGTGGAATCCTTGTCCAGCCGTCCCACCGGCCGCAGATCCTTCCGGCTCAGCTCCGGCGGAATCAGCTCCATGACGCTGTGCTGTCCCGCCTCATCCGCAGAGCTGACATACCCCTTAGGTTTGTTCAGAAGCACGTATAAGTACGGATCGCCGGGAACGTGCTTTCCCAGCAGGCAGACGATATTTTTTTCCGGCGACACCGGCTGGTCGGGCTTTCGTACCGGTGCGCCGTCCACGGTGACCTTGCCCTTGGTAATCATTGTCCGCAGTTCCCTGCGGGAGTACAGCGTGCGGGCGGAGAGAAATTGATCCAAACGCATGACGACCCTCCTGTTCTGTTTTTGGATTGTGTTTCATAACATGTAAGAGCTTGTGTTCGTAGGAAATATATGCGGATTTTCGAGCAAATTTTTTTGCAGACAAGGCAAAAATTTGCAGGCATACTTTCGTATGGCAAGAATTTTTCACGCAGTATGCAACAAAATTTGCCGAAAAGACGTAGGGCAACACCGCACAAAGATTGTGCGACAGATGCGTCGTCAAATTTTTCGTCAGATGAAACAAAAAGCGGAGTGAATACTTGCTGTATTCACGAGCATTTTTGTGAAATATGACGGGAAATTTGCAAGCAGATGGCGTGCAAAGTCGCCAGACGCTCTTTGTGCGGTATTGCCGTAGATAGACGCCTATGAACACGAGCTCTAAGAGCATACTTTTCTTAGAAAGGCGGTTGGCGTATGAAAAAACAATGGGTTCTTTTTCTCGGCATTGCCGGTTCCATTCTGGGCAGCGTCTGGCTGGTGCGGCAGGTCTCCCAAAAGCCGGCACCGGAGCCGGTCACGATCACACTGGCAGACGAGTCTGCACGCATCGCATTCCTACAGGAGCACGGCTTCCCGGACAGTGTCTGCATCGCCGCAGAGTGCGTGCAGCTGCCGGCAGAGGAAGATGTGGTCTACGATGCCTACGCTGCTCTCCAGCGGGCGCAGGGGCTGCCGCTGGACGAATACTGCGGCGAAAGCGCCACACGCTACACCTATGCGCAAAACAGCCCCGAACAGGGAACCCTGCGTGCGGAGCTGCTTTGTCATGAATCACAGATGCTCATCGGTGCGGTCACCTATTCCAGCACAGCGCCGGAGACGTTCACCGCACTCTTTTCCTAGAAAGTTACTTATCGAATACGTGCATCAGACCGCCGATGAAGGGCAGTTCCTTTGCCTTACCGGAACCGGCAGTGATGATGCCGAAGAGCGTGTAAGCAAGGAGCAGCAGGGAGATCAGTGCGGACAGCACAGAACCCAGCACCGGAATCTTTCCCAGCAGAGAGCTGAGCACGCCGCCGATGAGGTCGGCGATCAGCAGGATGAATGCCTGATTGGCGTGGAATCTGCCGAACTTGGAGCTTCCACCGTTGACAACCAGCGGCAGGAAGAAGAGGATGCCCAGGTAAGAGAGGGCGCCCCAGATCTTGTTGTCCTGAATGTCCTGTGTGTCGTACATGGAAGAATTGTCGGGGGTATTCAGCATGTCTTTGAAATCTTGGCTCATGATTTTTCCTCCTTTGTTCGGGAGGTGTCTCCCGAATGGGGTTCAGGCTGGTCCAGCGCCCCGATGGCGGCAATGAATCCAGCAACGTCTGTAAATTCCTGATAGACCGAGGCGAAACGGATGTATGCCACGGCATCAATGTTCTTGAGTTTTTCCATCACGGTATTGCCGATCTCTGCGGAGGTGACCGTACTGCGCATTTCGCTGGTGTACTGCGTCTCCATCTCCTCGATCATCGAGGTGATCTGTGCCGCACTGACCGGCCGCTTTTTAATGGCGCTGAACACGCCCTTGAGGAGCTTTTGCCGGTCAAACGCCTCCAGAGAGCCGTCCTTTTTCTGTACCATGAGCAGCGGACGCTCCACGACCTCATAGGTGGTAAACCGCTTGCCGCAGCGGGAACACTCCCGCCGCCGGCGAATCCTGATCTCCACAGGCCGGGAGTCCAGCACACGGGTCTCCCGCTCGCCGCAATAAGGACAGCGCATAATTACACGCCTCCCTTTCCCAAGGCATCCAGACGGTTCTTCAGGATGCTGTAATTGCTGACCAGCTCGGTCACGTGGTTAAAGCCGCTGCGGTACAGTTCCAGCACCACAGAGCATTCCGGATTATAAGTCTGCAATTCCGCCAGAAACGCCTCCCAGCGAAAGTAGCCTCTTCCCAGCAGCAGACAGTCCCCGTATTCCCCATGGTCGCTCATGTGCACGTGGACGATACTGCTGCCCAGCGCACGCAGCATGGTAAAGGGGTTCTCTCCGGCACGCACCGCCTGCTTGATGTCCAGCACGAAGCTGGCATCTTTCCCCAGCGCCTGTTTCATCTGCACCAGAAAGTTCAGAGATGCGCCGGTGCACCGTGCCACATTTTCCTGCGCCACAACAACACCGTAGGATTTCCCCAGATCTGCCAGCCGCTGAAAGCGCTCCGCATAGAGCTCCACATTTACGGATGCCGCCGGCACTTTGTTGCCGTGGAGCACGAAGATCTTTGCCCCAAGCTGCTGCATGGCGGTGAAGTAATAGCGGCAGTATTCCAGATAGTCGTCCACCCGTCGGGGATAGTTGGAGAAGAGCATAATGGGTTCGATTTCACAGGTATAGGGGTGCAGCGAACAGCAGGTCATCTCGAACCGATGCATCAGCTGTGCCATGGCATCCACAAAGTTCCGCCGCAGCTCCGAGTGGGAGTTGATGAAGATCTCCACACGGGAAACGCCGGCGAGCGCCAGATCATAGAGTGCGTCCTCTACCACACGGGGATAGAGACACGCCGTAGATACCCCAGCGTACATGACGGAACTCCTCCTTTTTCTGCGTCCGGTTTAGTCCTGTGCATTGCCCAGGAATGCTGCGCCGATGATGCCGGCATCGTTGCCCAGGGCTGCAATGACGATCTCGGTGTTCTTCTCCGAATTGCGGGTGTATACCTCACGCTTTACGATCTCCTTCATGGGTACCAGCAGCGGGTCGCCCTCGTTGCAGACACCGCCGCCGATGCACAGCACATCCGGCTGGAAGATGTTGATGGTGTTGGTAATGCCGGCAGCCAGATACTTGATGTAGTCGTCTACCACCTGCTTTGCAGTGGCATCGCCGGCACGCATGTAGTTGAACGCTGTCCGTGCGGAAATGTGCTCCTCTTCCTTCATCGTGCTCTCCGGATGTGCTTCCAGTGCCTCCTTAGTCATGCGCACCAGACCGGTGGCAGAGGAGTATACCTCGAAGCAGCCCTTTCTGCCGCAGGTGCACTGCGGGCCGTCTACGGAAATGACAGTGTGACCAACTTCAGCGCCGCCGAAGTTGGAGCCGCTGTAGATCTTGCCGTCAATGATGATGCCGGCGCCGACACCGGTGCCCAGTGTGATGCAGACCGCATTCTTTGCACCCTTGGCTGCGCCTGCCACATACTCGCCGTATGCTGCGGCGTTGGCATCGTTCTCAATGAAAGTGGGCTTGCCCAGTTCGGTTTCCAGATACTTCACCATGGGGGTGTTGTGGAAGCCCAGATTGTTGGAGTATTCGATGATGCCGGTAGCACTGTTGGCAACGCCAGGAGTGCCCACGCCGATCCACTCGATCTGATCCATGGTCAGACCAGCCTTTTCGGTTGCCTCACGGGTCACCTTTGCCATATCTGCGGCGATCTCCTGCTCCGGACGGGGCAGGTTGGTCTTCACGCTTGCCTTTGCCAGGATCTCATAGCTCTCGTTTACCACGCCGGCAACAATGTTTGTACCGCCCAAATCGATTCCAATGTAATACTTCATATGTGTTTCCTCCTCAATATTTCAAATCCATTATCTGGAATTGTCAACATAATTTTTCGTCTGCACGGGTCGCAATGTACTGCGCCTCCGTGCCCGTCACGGTATACTCGCCAAGCCCTGCCGGAAGCAGCACGCTGTCCCCTTTTTTCACGGGATAGCTGCCGGATGCGGTTTTCAGCACGGCAGTGCCGGACAGGAACAGCAGGTGGTGGAACGACTCCGTTCCCACGGCAAAGCGAACCGCACCGTGTACCGTGACCGCATCCGAGGCAAAATACCGGCACGCCTCCAGCTTCCGCACACTTCCGCCGGAAACCGGTGCGGGCGCATACTGCACTGTGGGTGCAAGGGGGCTGAGGTTGGCGACATCCAGCGCCTTTTCAATGTGCAGCGGGCGAAGCCTGCCGTCCGCTCCACGTCTGCCGTAGTCGTAGACACGGTAGGTGGTGTTGGAATTCTGCTGAATCTCTGCCAGCAGGATGCCTGCGCCAATGGCGTGGAGCGTGCCGGAGGGGATGAAGTACAGCTCGCCGGCGGTTACCTCCACCCGGTTGAGAATCTCCGGCAGGGTCTGCTCCTGAATCCGGCGGGCAAATTCCTCCTTAGACACGGCCTGCTTCACCCCATAGTACAGCGCAGCACCGGGGGCGGCATCCACAATATACCACATCTCAGTCTTGCCCGGCTCGCCTTCCACACGCATAGCGTAGTCATCGTCGGGATGCACCTGTATGGACAGGTCCTGTTTGGCATCGATCAGCTTGATGAGCACCGGCACGGTCGTACAGCCGGCGCAGTTGGTGCCCAGAAAGCCGGTGCCGTGGGCATCCAGATATTCCCGCAGCGTCTTTCCGGCATCCGGCCCGTTTTTCAGAATGCTGCTGCCGTCCTTGTGGCAGGCAAGCTCCCAGCTCTCGGCGATCTTATCCGCCCCGCTGGTCTTGCCGAACTCCTCCCGCAGGCGGTTTCCGCCCCAGAGGTAGTCTTTGCAGACACCCTGCAAAAAAATCGGTTCTGTCATTCTCTGTCTCCTTTTTCTGCCAGCCCGAACTGCTTCCGGAACTCGTCCATGCTGCCGGAATACACGTTCAGGTCGATGTGCATCTGATCGCCGTCATAGCCTTGAAGCATTCCGGAGTCGGTGTACTGCCAGAATGTCCAGTCAAAATACGGCTGGTAATAGTAATTGCTGATCCAGATGGGGTACTCTCCCTGAAAACAGCTGATGTATTTGCGATAGGTATTGGGAGCTGCGTAGAGGATGGGCTTGACGCCGTAGTGCTCCTCCAGCAGATCCAGCATCTCCTGCAAATTGTCCCGTGTTTCCTGCACGTCCGGCAGGATGCCGGAATCGTCGTACAGCTCCACGTCAATGACCGGCGGAAGAGTGTTCTCCGTCACGGGGACTTGCTGCATAAAGTTCTCCGCCTGCTCCCTGCCGGAGTTCTCGAAGCGGTAGAAGTGGTAGGCACCCACGTAGATGCCGGAGTCCTGCGCCGTCGACCAGTTCTGCCGGAACTGGGTGTCGCTGTGGTCGATGCCCTCGGTCGCCTTGATGAAGCAGAAGGAGATCCCCTGCGATTCCAGCACGTCCCAGTCAATGTTGCCCTGATAATAGGACACGTCTGCCCCCTGTACCGGATAGTCCTGTGTGTCCGGCACGTCCGGCGGCTGCCTACCGGTGCTGGTGAGAAAGATGTGCAGCAGGCGCGGAATCCAGACCGCACCCGCCACGATCAGCACCAGAAGCAGCAGCGTCACCGTCCAGCGGACGATATATTTTCCGTAATGTTTTCGTTTCACTTGGCAATGTCACCCATGATGATTCCCCGTCCGTCGGTACAGAAGTAAACTCTGCCGTAGACATTGCTGTCGCCGGTGATATACCCGCCGCCGCCAATGGCAACGTTGCTCCGCTGGTATTTGGAAGCAGCACTTTTTCCCGTACCGGCACAACCCGTCACCGTTCCGCCAAGCAGACAGACACCGAGCAGCAGTGCGGCAATTCGCCGTCCCTGTTGTTTCATCCGTTTTTCCTCCCATATTCCATTGCAGTACGATGCAAAAAATTCCTACTTCTTATGATACCCGAAAACGGCGGATTAGTCAATAGGCTGCGCAAATTTTTCCGTGCTGCCGATATCCCAGAGCACCGGCAGCGGAGTCCCCTCGTGGCTGCCGATGTGTTTCTCCAGCCACACCATATGGTACCACCGCCCGAATTTATAGCCGCACTGGCGGAACTCCCCCACAAGGCGGTAGCCCAGCTTCTCGTGAAACCGGATGCTGTCCTTTGTGAGATAGGGGTCGTTGTCCGTCATGGGGCAGGCGACGCAGGCGTTCATGCTGAGGAAGTGGCGGCGCTGCAGCTCCTGTTCCAGTGCATCGTGGAGCTGTCTGCCGATGCCCTGCCGTTTCCGGTGCTGTTCCACATAGATGGAGGTCTCCACCGACCAGTCATAGGCGGCACGGTCGTGGAATTTTCCGGCGTAGGCATAGCCCACAGGAACGCCGTCCTCCTCCGCCACCAGATAGGGGTATCTTTTCAGCGTTTCGGCGATACGGCGGGCAAATTCCGCTTCTGCGGGAACATCATATTCAAAGGTAATGGCGGTGTGCGCCACGTAGGGGCATAAATGGCAAGCAGCGCCGGCGCATCTGCCGGTGCTGCGGAACGAATCTGAATGGACATGGAAACGTCCTCCTTTTGGCAGTGTTCTTGTTTTAGGGTACAACTTTTTGAGGAAGTTGTCAAGTTGATGCGTTGAAAATGTTCCGGCGGAACAGTTTCAAATCCTTCTGTTTCTGCACGATAATTTTTATTGTTAAAGTTCTAAACAATTCCTGCTGTCATTCATTGACAAACGCCCGCTGCTTGTGTATAATAAAGGCATCTTTGAAAAGGAGGAACACACCATGCAAACTTATCGCTGGGCAACCTTAGGCTGCGGTGTCATCGCTCATGAACTGGCACAGGCAATGGCAGAGCGTGGACAGACCCTCTACGCTGTGGCAAACCGCACCCACGAAAAGGCGGTGGCATTCGCCGCACAGTACCGCATTCCCAAGGTCTACGACCGGCCAGAGGACGTTTTTTCCGACCCGAACGTGGACATCATCTACATCTCCACCCCGCACAACACCCACATCGGCTTTCTCCGGCAGGCGCTCCGTGCCGGAAAGCACGTCCTCTGTGAAAAGGCGATCACTCTGAATCGTGCGGAACTGGAAGAGGCGCTGGTGCTGGCGGAGGAGCACCACGTGGTTCTGGCGGAGGCGATGACCATCTACCACATGCCCATCTACCGGAAATTGCGGGAGATCATGGACAGCGGAAAGCTGGGGGCGTTGCGTCTGGTGCAGATGAACTTCGGCAGCTACAAGGACTACGACATGACCAACCGCTTCTTCAACCGGAATCTCGCCGGCGGTGCGATGCTGGACATCGGCGTCTATGCCCTCTCCTTTGTCCGGTGGTTCTTCACCTCCAAGCCCACGGAGATTCTCTCACAGGTGAAGTACGCCCCCACCGGTGTGGACGAAAGCGCCGGCATTCTGCTGAAAAATCTCCAGGAGGAAATGGCGACCGTCCTGCTCTCCCTCCACGCCAAGCAGCCCAAACGGGGCACCATTGCCTTTGAAAACGGCTACGTGGAGATCTGGGAGTATCCCCGTGGAGAAAAAGCCGTCATCACCTACACCGCAGACGGCCATCAGGAGACCATCACCGCCGGCAGCACACGGGAGGCGCTGCGCTATGAGGTGGAGGACATGGAACGTGCCGTCGCCGGCGATACCGACTGCATGCATCTGGCATACACCTGTGATGTTATGGAGATCATGACCAAGATCCGGCAGGATTGGGGTATGCAGTATCCAGAGGAAACGGGAGAGGTTTGATTTTTGCTTCACATCTTCCAAAATGTTTTAAAATATGCTTGACATTTTGTGTAACTATTGTATGATAGGAGTAGAAGCAGACGCCCCGTGCCGGAACAGTCTATGGAGGATGCCATCAAAACCTATCTGGGCGAGGTACTGTAAACCGCCTGCTCCCATTCTCTCACAAAACCAAAAAGCCCCATCGGCAGCACGGAAATTGCGTGTGCCGGTGGGACTTTCCTTCTCTTTTGCAGACAAGGCAAAAATTTTTAACGCAGTATGCAACAAAATTTGCCGAAAAGACGTAGATAGACGCCTATGAACACGAGCTCTTAGTTCTTCATCTCGAAGTGTTCGCCCAGAATGTCCCTGTTTGCGTCCAGAATGGGCTGGATGCACTCTGCCACGAATTCCTCAGTCTGCTGTTCGCTGCGGCCAGTGAAGTTCTCCGGCTTCAGAATCTTGTCCAGATCTTCCCTGGTGATCATGAACGCCGGATCTGCCAGCAGCATATCGCACAGGTCGTTTTCCAGGCCCTCTTCCTTGACGTGCTTTCCGGCTTCCATGGAGTACTGGCGAATCTTCTCGTGGAGTTCCTGACGGTTGCCGCCCTTTTCTACAGCGTCCATCATGATGTTCTCGGTTGCCATGAACGGCAGCTCCCGCATGATGCGCTGGCGGATCATCTTCGGATATACCACCAGACCATCGGTGACATTCAGCATGATGTTCAGGATGGCATCGATTGCCAGGAATGCCTCCGGCACGGAAACACGCTTGTTGGCGGAGTCGTCCAGCGTCCGCTCGAACCACTGGGTACCTGCGGTGAATGCCGGATTCAGGCTGTCGATCATCACGTAGCGTGCCAGAGAGGTGATACGCTCGCAGCGCATGGGGTTGCGCTTGTATGCCATTGCAGAGGAACCGATCTGGGTCTTTTCGAACGGCTCTTCCATCTCCTTGAAGCTCTGGAGCAGACGCATATCATTGGAGAACTTGCTGCAGGACTGTGCGATACCGCTGAGGGTTGCCAGAATCTGCGAGTCGATCTTTCTGGAATAGGTCTGACCGGAAACCGGAACAACGCCGTCGAAGCCCATTTCCCTGGCAATCTTTGCTTCCAGCTCCTTGACCTTATCGGTATCGCCCTTGAACAGCTCCATGAAAGAAGCCTGTGTGCCGGTGGTACCCTTGGAGCCCAGCAGCTTCAGGTTTGCAATACGGTATTCCAGTTCGTGGAAATCCATGAGCAGCTCATTCATCCACAGAGTGGCACGCTTGCCCACGGTGGTCAGCTGTGCCGGCTGGAGGTGGGTATATGCCAGCGCCGGCATACCCTTGTATTCCATGGCGAACTTCGAGAGGTTTGCCAGAACGTTGATCATCTTCCGGCGAACGATCTCCAGCGCATCCCGCATGATGATGATGTCGGTGTTGTCGCCCACATAACAGGAAGTTGCGCCCAGGTGGATGATACCGGCAGCCTTGGGGCAGACCTGGCCATAGGCATAGACGTGGGACATGACATCGTGACGGCGGCGCTTTTCCTCTGCCTCGGCAACATCATAGTCAATGTTGTTGATGTTGGCTTCCAGTTCGTCCACCTGCTCCTGTGTCACCGGCAGACCCAGCTCCATCTCTGCACGAGCCAGAGCCACCCAAAGGCGGCGCCATGTGGAAAACTTCTTGTCTGCGGAGAACACGTGCTGCATTTCCTCGCTGGCATAGCGGGTGCAGAACGGGCTCTCATAACTTGTGGTATTACGCATAGTTTTTGTACCTCTTTCTTTTGGAATCCGTTGACGGAATCGCTTCTTGTTTTATTATAGCATATTCTGAGAAAATTGGCAAGAGGGACGGAAAAGCAGCACACAAAGTGCAAGCAAACAGAACGCATCGTGTGAAAACAGAGAGCTTTCGGGAAACTGTCCCCGAAAAGGCTGATCCAACTGAACGCAGTTGGCGAGGTGTTCCGTGCACATTGTAGGGACACGGCGTGCCGTGTCCGCTGATTTCAACAAGGGTAAAATCCGTTGAAAACGTTCCACCGGAACGTTTCCAAAATCAAAGCACAGCAAGCGGGACACAAGGGCGGAGCGGTCTTGTTCGCTCCGCCCTCGAAAAGC